>CEPW01150088.1_pt1 | contig 27751 bp, 20 predicted proteins | sample 356211 | NCBI WGS metagenome assembly CEPW01 (sample SAMEA2620021, study PRJEB7988) | marine metagenome | biome: marine biome (ENVO:00000447); feature: deep chlorophyll maximum layer (ENVO:xxxxxxxx); material: "saline water (ENVO:00002010), including plankton (ENVO:xxxxxxxx)" | depth 25 m
AAGAAGAAGACGCATTAATTTTAGCCGCCGCAGAAGACAATGCAGAAGAAGAAAACGAAGTAGAAGACAAAGGTGAAGATGAAGACAAAGACGAACGAGAGATGTCGCTACCACTGCCACAAAAAGCCACCAAGACCAAGAAAAAACAACGCCGACCACCGCCAGACCTCACCTCTTCGACTTTCTTGAGCGAAGAGGATCGTGAGAAGAATTTTGATAACATTCGCGCGAGGCGTCCGAGATAGAGAGTTGTTAATAAAAATCAGTTCAAAACCCGCTTCATTCTAAATATCTAAATCAGGCACGATGCACGCGCAACAATGTCGGGCACATGTACCCGCAAATATTCGTTCACAAACGAAGAAGAGCACTTCAATCGAAGCTAAAGTGCTCTCCAAGCGCCAATTTCTCTCCTTATCCTCCACCGCCGCGCTTTTTCTTATTTCCAATGAACACCCGAGAGCTTTGGCTTCCGAAGAGGGAGGTGTCAACGAAAACGGGTTATTATTGGTGAATTACGAAGGGCGTTTGAGAAAAGACGGGACTGTTTTCGATTCCACGTACGGTGGAAATATCGTCAGCACGAGTGGAAATTCAGTGTCGGTTCGCGAAAGTGTGACGCAACCAGTCGTTATAAATCTAAATCCAAATGCGATACAACCAGGACAGGTAAAAGGATTGAAGAGAGGTCTCATCGGCGCGAAGAGAGGGGATAAGATTACAATTGTGGTGAAACCCGAGGATGGATTTGGATCGAAGAGTATAACATCTCCATTACGAGTTCAAGTGCCGGCGGATAGTGAGTTAGAGTACACCGTAGAGGTGTTGCGCGTGAGCAGCACGGGGATCGACGACTTATTCAAAGGCGTGAGTTTATGCGGCGTAGGGGTAGCGAATAAGACTACGGCCGGCTGTAGTGATCTCTAAATGACAAACTAACGGATATTCTAGGCTATATTTAGGATTTAGTAGATACGTTCACTTTGGAAACCTTGGAAGTTATTGTGCTTTTTATTCTTTCTACTTTGCCATCCGCAATTGCATCTCGTCTTCGCTGACTTTATGGTCCTCTGGCATTGGTCTTGTCTCGTACACGGCAGTTACAATCATATCCCGTCTATGCCCGCTCGCTTCTCCTCTCAAACCAACATACGATATCTCTGTCTGCATCTCTTCCCCTCTCAACTTGGCAAAGTTTTTTGATACGAATATCGTCACCGACGAACACGAGCTAAACTTTGTTCTATCTGTTTCGTATTCGAGGATGCCTAAAAAATCCTCCTGGATGTCAAACTTTTGCGTCGGTTTCTTCCTGTGGACATTTTCCAAGTCTATTTTGTTCATGTTATCGTTCGCGAAGAGTTTAATCTCCGCCGGATGGGTTCCGCGTGTTCCTCCAACGATTACTATGCCGGTGAGTTTCACGTCTTCGGTGAATGGTACTCTCAATAGCAGCTCGCAATCGTCGTCGTCGCTTTTGATTCCAACCGGATCCGTGTCTAAACGAGAGTTCCATTCGCGGAACACGTTTTTACAATCGGCCTCGTTTGCAACGTTTTGGGAGGAGAGTTTGTCGAGATCTATGAAATTGTGCAACGAACTGGTCGCGCAAGAAGACTCGTCGCAGTTGTGGTCGTGCGAGCAACAGCTCTGTTGTTGGTTGTTGTTGTTGTTGTTGTTGTTGTTGTTATTCGACGGCATTTCTTAAAAAGCGCCCGTGGTCTCGCGAACTCGTGTGCGTGTGCCGTTATTTTATGTACTATTTGGATTCATGAGTATTTTCTTCAAAAACAAAAAAGCGGGAAGCAAAGATGGTCGCCCCGAACACCTACGGCGACGCGTCTCAAAAAGCGGCCAAGCAAGTCCTCTCGTCATTCTTTGGGACGATCGCCACCGCCTCTCTGATCTTAGTCGGCAGCTCCGCGGCCTTCAACATCGCCGGGAAACAAATCGTCAAATCGAACAAAAAACGACTCGGGAAAAAGTGCACGCTGTGCGATGGGTTGCGTTTCATATCGTGTGGGACGTGTAAAGGTAAAGGCGCGATTGAATGGCAACCGATTAAAAATCCGGAAATGGAGAGGGTGTGTGTGTGTCCGACCTGTTCGGGGACGAAGATGAGCAAGTGTTTGAGATGCGTTGGCGTTGGTTATTTGTAGGCAGTTGGTGATGGGGGAGTTTGTTCTTCTTTCGTAAGCGCGCAGTAAGTAGTTTATTAGCTATTAGAGATTCCTAGATTCTATTTTTGTACAACATCCCAGATAATAATAAAGCTTTAGCTAACACTTTATTCATCTTCATCTTTCGAAGATTTGGTCTGAGCAGCAGCAGCGACAACGGCGTGTTTCTCTCCTTCCTCTGGTACCGGTTTAATAGCGCAGAACGCCACTCCAAGTTGCGTTTGGTCCCATCTTTTGTTCAAGACTTGTTGTTCCTCATCCGTCCAGTTTTGTAAACCTTCTTTTTTTCTCCGCGATTCCTCGGCTTCGGAGAATTTACGGTTGCGCGCCCATTTTTCTTCCTGTTTATACCGTAACGTCGCAGAGTCGCCGACTGCAGTGGCGATGAGAAGTAAAGAGTTTGGCGGTAAACTGTCCCAAATTTTACCAACGCGCGAGTCGAGATTTTGCGTGGCTTCGATGCGTTCGCGAAGGCGTTCTTTTTCTCCAATGCCATTGATACCGCCGTTATCACCGTTTTCCATCTTTGTAGCCTTCTTCTCTTTCAAAGCATGCTTCTCTAAAACATCTTCCAACTCTCTCAAATACCCGAAACAGAGTAAAGACATATCCTCTGGCGCGTCGCGCATGGACATTTGCATTTTCATTGTCACGTCATCATCAGAGACGCATTTGTACGTTTCCGTTGCTCCTGAAACACCAATCGCCTCGGCATTTTTGTTACTTTTCGTGATCGTTTCAAACACAAGTACTTCGCATTCTTCGTCCTTACCTCGCGTTTTATTTTCCTTGGCAATGTAATCGAATAAAGACTCGCCATCTTCGAAATTTTCGTTGATGTCGTTGCCAAACTGTTCGCCTCGAATGAGTTTCAAGTAAACCAACTCTAGCGTTGCTCGAGCATCTGTGACTGAATCGTGCGTACCTTCGTGTTGAATTTTTCGCCTCAAATATCTTTCAGTTAGAAATCGAAGAGCATTACGAAACGGCGCACCTCGTTTGTGCGGGTACATTTGAACCGTATCCAACACGTTTGGGTGGCACATTTTGAGCATCATCAGGTCGTTTTCTAACGAGTGCCCTGCGATCACGCATTCAGCTGGAATGAGTTCTAATAGCTCTTTTTGCACGTCCTCTAACGTCGTCGTCACGTTTCGCATTTGCTCTTTCGTGACGCCGGAAAATTCCGTGTTGTAATTTACAATCGGCGTTGGTGGTAAGACAAGTTTATCGTATATAACTTTGCCGCAATCGTCGACGACTGAACATCGCGCAAGAGCTAAACCGGCTTCAGTCGTGACCATTTCACAATCCATGGCGACAATTTCCGGGTATTCCGCATTGGCAACTCCCATGCCAGCGGGTTGCGTACACACAAATCCACCTCCTTCTGGGAGTTGCAATTCTTCTTCTTCTTCTTCTTCTTCTTCTTCTTCTTCTCCTTCTCTCTTCTTCCTTTTGTGCACTAACGTCGGTAACGGGTACCCCATATCCGCCATATCTTCCGCTATTAATGTCGCACTTTTCACCGAAAGCTTCCTCGGGGCGTCTCGTAATAATTGCAAGAGTTTTGTCTCTGTCGTTATCCGTTCGTTATTCGTAAATTTATTTTTCTTCTTCTCTTCTTTTTGTCCTATGTTTGCTTTATCACCATCCTCCTTCGACAACCTATACGCTTTCGCCGCCTCATCGTTCTTATACTTTGCCTCTCTCTTCTTTTTCGTCGACGCCCATCCACCATTGTATAAAATCGTCCTTGCGTGCGTCGCGCCTTTTGCTGTAGGATTCATACATCTCGTCGCCACGCAATGAATCCCTCCCCCTAATTCCTTATCACTATTACTAAATATCCTCTTCATATTTTTACAGTGCAAAGCGCCAAACGTATCCACGTAACTCTTATGATCCATCCCCGGCGCGAGCACAAACGCTATTTTCTTCACCAATGGTTTGTTTGTAAATCGCGCAAAATCGCAATTTAAACCACTCGATTGACACGCAACCGAGGCGAGAATTTCCGAGAGTTTCGTCAGGTGAACTCTGTGTCTGTGTTCCTCCAAAAAAAGAAAGCGCGCGCGCGCATTCGGCCCGTATATATCGTTCGCATTGGTTGTACTATTGTTCTTCTTTCTCTTCTTTTTACAAAAATCCGTTTCCAATTCGCCGTCTTCCATAACGTCGTCCTCTTCGAGGACCGTTATTGCTGTCGTTGTCCTCTCTCGTTTCTTCTCCATCTTCCCGTCGTCGTCGTCGTCGTCGTCGTCGTCGTCGTCGTCGTCCTTCGTTCTTTCTCTTCAATCTCTCTCTCTCTCTGTGTGTGTGTGTCTGTCTGTCTGTGTTGCGCGCGCACGCGCTTCAGTCGCGTCGATGAATGAAGCGCCAAAAAGTCTCGTCTTTTTCCTCTCTCGATTTACGAGCACACACACACAAAAAACTCCCTTTTTTTTCCTTGCTAAAAGGCAAGGCAAGATTTTTTTTCCCTTTTTTCCTTTCTTTTTTCGTCGCTCGTGATCTCGTCACAAAATAATTCACCCCAAAAGCGCGCGCGTGCGGACTCCACACCACCACGACGCGAACGTGACGCGCTCGAGCGCTCGGTAAAAACGCACCCTCCAACAACGAAACCTCGCGTATCCTCGAGCGAATCGTTTCGATCGTCGACGTCGCGCTCAGAAAAGGCAGCGCACGCATCGAGTCAAAAACAAAAATAACGCGCACGCGAATTCTCGTTAGTACACATATAGAAAAAGAATGAACTTCGCAGGCAGGCAACAACCTCCGCAACAACAGCAACAAGGTGGAGGCGCGTACCCAGCGCACAACGCGTACGAGTGAGTGATTATTTTTGCGCGCGTTTCTTTTGCTTTTTGAGAAAGGGTATGGGTCGCGAGGACTCGTCCGAAGAGAGTTTACGATTTCTCGTTAATTTTCTTCGGGTCGCTTAAGTCTCCGAGGTCGCCCTCTCTTCTCTCTCTTCTCGCATTCTGACCGCGAACTCTTTCTCTTCGAAAAAACAACAACAGCCCAAACTTGGTTCCAACGAAAGCGCAGGATAACTGGAAAGACCAGATCAAAGCTCCAGCGCGCGACGAGCGATACCAAACCGAAGATGTTACCGCGACGAAAGGAAACGAATTCGAAGATTACTTCTTAAAAAGAGAACTTTTGATGGGCATTTTTGAGAAAGGCTTTGAAAGACCTTCGCCGATTCAAGAAGAGTCTATCCCGATCGCGTTGACTGGGAGAGATATTTTAGCGAGAGCGAAGAACGGAACGGGTAAAACTGCGGCATTTACGATTCCAATTTTGGAAAAGACGGATTCAACAAAGAATATCATCCAAGCTATTATTTTGGTGCCGACGAGAGAATTGGCTTTGCAAACAGCACAGGTATGTAAAGAGCTCGGTAAGCACTTGGGGACGCAAGTCATGGTGACAACGGGCGGAACCTCGTTGAAGGACGACATTATGCGTTTGCACCAAGCGGTGCATGTCGTCGTGGCGACTCCAGGTCGTTTGGTTGATTTGGCTGGTAAAGGCGTCGCGAAGTTATCCAACGTCACGATGTTGGCCATGGATGAAGCCGATAAGTTGTTGGCGCCAGAGTTTGAACCAGTTATCGCGCAAGTTATCGATTTTTGCGCGAAGAACCGACAAATTTTGTTGTACTCAGCGACGTTTCCGGTCACGGTCAAGTCGTTCAAAGATAAGTATCTAAGAAAACCTTACGTCATTAACTTGATGGAAGAGTTGACCTTAAAAGGTATCACACAATACTACGCCTTTGTTGAAGAGAGACAGAAAGTGCATTGCTTGAATACGTTGTTTTCCAAGTTGCAAATCAACCAGTCCATGATCTTTTGCAACTCTGTGAACAGAGTTGAATTGCTCGCGAAGAAAATTACCGAGCTTGGCTATTCGTGCTTTTACATCCACGCGAAAATGCAACAAAACGACCGAAACAAAGTCTTCCACGATTTCAGGAACGGTTCGTGTAGAAACTTGGTCTCCTCGGATTTATTTACCCGAGGTATTGATATTCAATCCGTGAATGTCGTCATTAACTTTGATTTCCCGAAGTCCGGAGAGACGTATTTGCACAGAGTCGGTAGATCTGGCCGATTTGGTCACTTGGGTATCGCCGTGAACTTGGTGACGTACGAAGATCGATTTAATTTGTTCAGAATTGAGCAAGAGTTAGGGACAGAGATTCAACAAATCCCTCAAAACATCGATCCGGCAAAGTATTGCCGTTAACAATTTTTCAACATCATCATAGAAAATGTTATCTAGAAAATTGTTTGTATAAAAGGTAGAAAAGAAGGAAGGAAGAGGAATGGATTTTAATAGAGAAGATTGTATTCTTAGGAAGGAAAGAAATAGGAAAGTATAACGAGAATGTAAGATTGAGTGAGACGCGGAGGAAATTGTGCTGATACTTTTTCTTTGTTACACAATCATCAACTTGAGTTGATGAAAGAGAAAGAGTACCTCTTTGTATCGTGGAATACGTTTTTTATTATTCCTCGACAACAGCGGAGCGAGCCAAGTCTGATCTGAGCCGGGTTTAGTACATACCCAGTTGAACAAAAAAAGAAGAACGAGGCGTCGTCGAACGAAAACATCTGATTCGAGTTCACTGTACAAAAGACTTTCAATTTTGAGAGTGTAGTCGTAGAGAAACTAAAGAGACAGGAGAAAGTAAGAGTTGCGAGCGCGTTGATGTATAGCTCAAAGAGCGCGGTATCAACGCGCGACTGCAAAACAACGTTTTGAGTGTTTGTTTGTGGTTATTTTTACAAACTATATATTGCTCGAACGTCAAGAAAACCCTTGGTTCTGCCGAGAGGTCAATTCAAGAGCACCCTTGACTCCGTCGAGAGGTTGCCATTAAGCAAAGTCGCAGTATTGAAGAGAAAGAAGTACCTCTATTGCGCGCTCGCACGTGTTAACAAACAACATCGTGCCCTCGGAGGAAGTGAAAGTACAATTATAGAACAAAAGTTAATGAAAAGAAGTGGAGTTATCTACCTACTACATCTTTCTCATAAATTCTGAAGTTACTTTACAGTACCGGTACCTAAATTAATAATAAGACTAATAACCTTTCTTCAATCCAGTCCTTTTTTTCCTAATGACCGTTTTGCCGCTATCGGTCAACAAGTAATGGTCGTCTAAAAGTAACCCTCTCGGCAACATAATGCTACGATAGGCTTGATTGCACGAATAGCCAACTCTTCCTGGAATATAGGAGGAAAATAAACCCCAATTATCCCCAACTCCGTACTTTGTCGCCGTTTCCATGAACAACTGAATCTCGTCTTCCTCCCACGGTCCCCACTTTGGCTCTTCCCCTGGTTTGCAATGTCGATAAAAATACATGTTCGGATTCGTGTGCAAACACTTCCTAGAATGCTCCTTCGCGTTTGTAATCTTTCCCATCCGCCCTACTGCCTCCCTGGGGCCACTCACTCCCATCCTCTGCCAATGCTCCTCTTGCGTAGGCGCAAAGTTCAACTCCTTGCATGTTTTCTCTTCCACCCACCCTTCAAAATCTCTCTCAATCTTCAACCCTTTCTTCAACCCTTTCCTCTCGCAATACTCCTCACACGTCATCAAATTCTCGTCTAAATTCGGTTCTAAATATCCCATCGACGCACTTTTCCCTTCAAACGCTCTCTCAGCCGCGTTTAACTCTTTATCGTAGTTGTCAAAATTATAGTTTATTTTCTTGCTCGACGTCTCCCGCGTCGAACGTCGAGTCGGTTCCAACTGTCCCTTTATTTTTCTCTTCTTCGGCGCACTACTCGTCGGTTTTGCCACATTGACTGCAGGTTTCGGTAAATTTAAAGCCTCCAGTCGTAACTTGTTTCGTTTGATGTTTTCCTGTTTGACGATATGACGCGCGCCAAAAGAGAGACGAGGATTATAAAAGAACAGAGTCTCGTCAGTACATCAAAATCAAAAATCAAAAATTTTATACCTCTCTCTCTCTCTCGTACGCTGTTAAGCTCGCGATCCGTCTCTCCTCTTGCTCTTTCGTCAGATGTTTTGGCTGGTAATACAATTCTGGATTGCGGCACTTTTGGCACCCGTTTTTGCTAAATCGGCACTTGGAACATCCCAGCGACTTGTTCACCATTTTTGAGTTGGAAAAAAAGAGGAGTTTTTTTTTTATCTATCGGGTGTGCGCGTTGTTGAGGAGCAGATAACCGGAGAAAAAGAGCCTCGCGCGCGGTGCGGCGTCGTTCTTTGAATAAAACGCGCGTGGTAGTTCTTTCGTCGAGGCAAAAAGCGAATTCCCTCTCTTTCTTTCCCTCTCTCTATCCGCTTTGAAACGGCTTACGATTTCATGTGTGACGAAATTTTAAAAAGTTGGCTCTCTACATTATTATTGATTACAATACATTTCGACTACTTAACTACTTCGTTACCCCCCCTCTCTGCATCCACGGCGGAGTCGTTCAACGCGCAACACACCACGGCTTTGTGATGCCCGTTATACACCCGAATAGCTTCTCCGCTACTACAATCCCAAAGTCGAGCACTTCCATCACTACTCGCGGTGACTAAATACGCCGCATCCACGCTAAACACACAATCCCATACCCACCTGGAGTGTCCGTTCAGCGTTCTTTCTAATCCTAACCCGTCTAAATTCCACAACTTGACCGTCTTATCGCTACTAGTTGTCGCTAAACTCCTCACATCTGGCGAAATCAAACACTTCAATACGTACTCGTCCGGATGTGCTCTCAACTTGTGCAACGGTTCAAAATGCGCCGTCGTCTTTGCATCTTTTTGCAATCGCCACACGTAACACGTTCCGGTGGAATTCCCAGCCACGACTAAACTCCCATCTGGCGCCACGCTCACGCTTCTCACCGCTACTCCAACCTCTGGCACTAACTCGCACGAACACGCGTTCATCGCCAAATCCCACACTCGGATATTCCCGTTCGCGTCTCCGGATAACAACTCCGCGCCGTTCGGGTGCAAAGCCACCGTCGTCACCGCCGCTCTCGACTCGTATTCTCTCGTGTGCCTCGATCCTTGCCTCGCGTCCCACAATTTCACCGTCCCGTCGTCGCTTCCCGAATACATCCATCTCCCGTCTCTCTCAAACCCAATCGCGGTGACGTTCCCTTGGTGTCCTTCGTGCGTGACTATCGGCGACGGATTCGACGCGTTCACTTCGAATATTTTAATCGTCGGGTTCCCCGCTGCCGCTAATATCTGTTTATCCGGGGAAATTTCCAGTTTGTTCACTTGCGAGTCTTGGTGTTGCAGCGTTCGGTAGCACACGCCTCTCGTCGCTTCCCAGAATCGAATCGTGTGGTCGTACCCGGCGGTGGCGAGGACCACGAACGGGTTCGGCATTCTCCTCCTCCGTGCGTTTTATACGCGCGAGCGCTCCTTCTTCTTCTTCTTCTTCTTCTTCTCCTCCTCCGCAAGGCCGACGCGCGTCTTTTTCCGTCGTCGTCGTCGTCGTCGTCGTCGTTCGAAGAAGAAGAAGAAGAAGAAGAAGAAGAACGTTAGTTATAAAATAACAAAGCAGAGAAAGGCGAGACCCGATGATGTGTCTTTTTTCCTCCTTTTTTTTCCCGTGTCATCAAAGTCGTCTCGCAAGTCTTCTGGAAAAAAAAACGAAAAAACGAGATCGTTGTATAGGACGAACGTGTGTAATAAATGCTTCTTCTCTCGCGAGAGAGAGAGAGACTCAAAAAATTTCTTCCCTTTTTTTTTTCGAAATGTCTCTCTCTTTCTTTCTCTCTTTCTTTCTTTCTGTCTTTCTTTTCCAAAGTCGTTCCAACTCTCCAAGTGCCACCAAGTCTTTCTCATTTGTATCAACAAAAAGACCGAAAAAAATCGACCCCACACAAAAGAAAAAAAAGAAAAAAAGAAACACACCACCGGCCGCCACATCCGAAACGCATCCAATCGGTCTTACAATAGTCGAGAAGACAAAGACGACGACGACAAAGAGAGGAGACCACCGAGACGAAACGAGAGAAAGAGAGACGAGTTTTGTGAGCGCGCGTCTCCCCGAAACGACGACGAGCTTTTGCCGCGAAAGAAAGAGAGAGAGAAGAGCCAAAGCGCAGAGGGACGTCTTCGTGGCCATTAATCAGTTCGAGAGAAGAAAGAGATAATAAACGAATCCGATTTCTTTCTTGGGTTTTACGCGAGCGGAAGAGAGAAGAGAGCGATCCAAACGGAGACGGAAAGAAGACCATGAATCTCATCCAACAGCTTCAGAAGAAACCGAAACCGACGCTCTCGCACGTGGAGTCGTTCGAGGATTTCACCGCCATCATGGACGGCGAAGGTCAAGATTACAGCAATTTGCGTTTGGAGTACGACCGAACGAAAGTCCCATCTGGAGGCGCCGAAGTGTGCGGCACGACCGCGCAAATGTTGATTCGCGCATCGACGATGAAAGAAGCGGCGGGGAGACACTTCCACGCGAAGGTGAGACAATCGTTAGGGTTGGAAGCGACGGACGAAAAGATTCTGAGAGCAGCGAAATTAGCCGGCCGAGGCAGAGACTCGTTGAGTTCCTTCCAAAACGACGACGACGACGAGGAAGAGGAAGAGGAAGAGGGAGAAGAGACGGTTGAGAACTTGTTGAAATCCGCCGCGTTTAAGATGAAGAAGACGATCAAGAAAGGGTGCAAAGAGTACCCAGATCACTACGGGGCGATTGGTTTAGCCGTGGAGAGGTATTTGGCGACTCCGGAGCAAATTAAGGAGAACTTCCAGGAGTATTCGATGAAGTTGCATCCAGATAAGTGCGGCATCGCGGGCGCCGACGAAGAAGGGAAGGAAGCGATCGAACAGAGGTATAAAGCGGTCGCGATCGCGTACGAGGTGTTGTCAGACGATAAGAGAAGAAGAGAATACGATTCTGTTGACGCACCGAAACACGATTTGCCGACGAGCATTAAACCCGGGAAGACGTGGTTTACGACGTTCATTCCGGCGTTTCAAAAGTTGGAGCGATGGTCGGATGTCAAAGGCGGACACGTCATTTGCGAAGACGAAGACGCGCCGTACGAAGACGTGAAGAAGATGTACGTCTCGTGGACAAAGTTCAAGTCGTGGAGAGAGTTTCCGCACGACCAAGAGAACGATTTGGAATCCGCGAACGATAGGTACCACAGAAGGCAAATGCAAAAGGAAAACGAGACGAAGAGGAAAGAGAAGAAGAAGGAAGAGTCGGTAAAGTTGAGAGCGTTTTTCGATGCGGCAGAGAACTTAGATCCGAGAGTGATTAAAGAGAAGGAGAGAAAAGCGGCGGAGAGAGAGGCGAAGAAGGCAGAGAAGAGTGGTAATGGTGGTAAAGGCGGCGGTTCCAAGGCTGAGAACGAGGCGGCAGCGGCGGCGGCGAAAGCCGCCGAGGAAGCTGCGGCGCAGGACGCGAAAGCGGCAGCAGCGGCGGCGAAAAAGAAGAAAGAGGCAGAAAAGAAAGAAATGCAAAAGACGAGAAAAGCGGTGAGAGCGATTCGCGACGGGGCGGAAGGTGCGCCGGATGAGTTTGATTTGGATCAGTTGATGCTCAAACTAGACATTTCTGGCGTGAAAGGACTGCTCGACGAGTGCTCTGGGAAGTCGGCGGCGGAATCTGGTGCGATTTTGAAAGCTGCAGTGGAGAAAGGCGCTTAATCAGTAAAACGGATGAGAGAAAGAGAGAGAAAAAGAGAGAATTACCAAAACTGCCACGCCGACCTAAATTATTTTTGTGCACACATACGTACGTACTGACTCGTTTATGGACTTTTTTTTTTTCAAACACGACTGTTTCTAAGATTGCGCGACTACTCTGCCGATGACTTGATCGCCGTCCGTACAACGTTCGGAAACGAAGACTGCATCGTGCAACGCGTTATTTTCTCCGATGTTTTCAAACGTCAACAAGTGTTTCACACCGGCGAACTCTGCAAAAACGCTCACATTGTCTAGCTGTCCTTTCCCTTTGTCGATGAACCCCCAAGTGCCTTTACCCCACGGCGTTACCAAATCGCCGTGTTCCAAGAACCGCAAACCAGGGACGCCGCCCCACGAGAACGGTTCGTTTTCGCTTAACTTGGATAATATGGACGCCACGCGTGTTTTTTCGGAGTAATTCTCTATGCTTTCCGTGGGTGAAACCATTCGCAATTTGCACATGATTTTAGAATCTGCGGCAACTTCACCGAATCCTTCGCCGTGTGTCCATCGCTCGAAATTTGAAATCGTCTTCGCACTTGCACCTACGAAGGTATTTTCTTTCATTTCCTCATAATAGCTGTACGTGTCTATCATTCTTTGCGCCGTCTCTTTTAATCGCAAGTGGTAACTCATGCGTATGGCAACTGGGATAAACTTCTTCGCCTTTGCATCCTTCTTGACGAAGCGATAAATCATTTTCGAGTTTGCAAAGCATAAATAATTGAGCGTCCTTTTGATAACACCGGGGCCAACGTAATCGCCATGGGCAGGTAAATCGAGCGCTTCGTTAAATGCTTCGTGTGCCCTGATTGCGATATCCATGGACGGGGAGCTTTCAATGCCTAAAAGTATCCTCGCGACGCGCGTCACGAGCGCCAACGATTCTTCCGTAGCTTCAAATCTTACAAACCCATCATCTCTACTCGCTGCACGTCCGCCGTGACAATACCTCGACCAATCCATGTGTGGATCGTCAACGACATGATCGTAACCATACGCGGTCATATCGTCCCAACCGTCCGACATTGCTTCCACGTCCGCGTCCCGGTAAAAATACGACGACGGGTCGTGCACAAGCACAGTTTCTGGATCTATCGCAATCGTGTGCACGCCATTCTCCAAGAGTCGTTTCATGGCATTCCATTTCAAAATAGTCGCATCGTAGCTGCTAGACTCCAATATGGAGATTCCACTGGAGGCGGTTCGCGCAATATTCGCCGCTTTCCGTGAATTCGTGACGACAATGACACGTTTGTCTACTTTCAATTTCTTCGCGCCTCGTTCGAGGAAGATTTTCAAATTGTCAGCGTTGTCGTCGTTCGCCGAAACGACTATAGCGGACGAATCATCGCTTTTGAAGATATCGCCTTTCCTCGACAATATTGCGTCGATTTGAGCGGATGCACCATCGTTTGACGGCGACATTCGTGCTTTTGAAATCGCGTGTAACGAGCGTCCTAAATCGGTAATTTTCCCGGACCAGTCTTTCATTGGCGTGCATTGAGAGCTATACGCCGCAGGCGCACCTTCCTTCCAATTCTTAGAACCAATAATCCCATCGTTCACGGCGTGCTTATGTTTTCCTTCTAATTCTTGGATGGATTTTAACTCTCCTGAACACCCGGTCGTGCATTCTAAAGACGCGATGTTAGCATCGTGGTTGTAATACTTATCCACGAGTTGCATTTTCCGTTCTTTATCCGTGTGGTAGTTCGCGTGCATAGCCACCGGTCTGTGCCTATGTTTATCCAACTCTTTTTTGTGTCTCACGATTCGAAACATCACTTTACTGTTTAAGAAACAATACGGATTCATCACACGAACCGTCGCGCCGCTCGTTTGGTGCCAATCTCTACTGGCGAACCATAATTCTAAGTTATACCCGGCCTGATCCCATAAATCTTCCGTGGCCATTCTGTGCGCCATGATGGACATGAGCCTATACGACGCCTCCGTTGCAGCGACGTACCACAATCCGGAATTCAACGCGGAAATCCGAAACGCTTTCACTCGCGCGCGTCCCGATCTTCCCATAGCCGCGTCGTCGATGACTTGATGAAACCCATTCGCCGTTTGATTGTCCCATCCGTCAGACATAGACTCAATATCGTGATCGCGGTATAAGTACGGAAACGGGTTTTGTAAGTACACGACATCTGTGTCTGTCAATAAAACCGAACACCCAACTTTGACGAAATCTTTTATGATGCCAAACTTTTGAGCGGAGATTTTGTGTGACCCTCTCGCGTCGTTTTTAACTCTATATGTCGCAACTCCTTTATCCTTCAAGTTCTTCTCCAACATATCGTCCAAACATATGACGAGAAAGTTTGTAATTTTCAACGATTTAATCGAATCGACAAACTTATAAATCCCTGGGGCGGCAGAATTTGCCACCGCTGCCAAGACTTCTCTATCAATCGCAATTTCCTTGACGACTTCGCACAAGGCTTTCAAATCGCCTTCGCAATTTTGAGGCCATTTGGAATCCGTTTTAGCAACGGAGAAGTCCAATCGTCTGGCAGAACCCCACGCGTCCGTGTTGATTGTCTTCGGTTCGCACACTTTGTTCGGCTCGTCGGACATGGATGGTAAGGCGAACGCGTCTGGGTACGTCTCCGTGAGCGGTTTGACAGTCGTTCGTAGAGAAGACGAAGACGATGAACGAGAAATACTATCGTCATTCTTTCTACTGCCACTATTCTGACTCGACAAAGTACCAACCACATCCTCCTCCCGTTCAAACGGCGTCTTCTCTTCTTCTCGATGCCGAACATCTATTTCGCCGCCGCCAGAACTCCTAAAATCCACATCCCACATGCGCCTGTTATTACTATTCCCATTCATACCAGTACTTGTCAAACCTATAGCTCTTTCATGCTCTACTCTTGCTCGCTTTATATGCCCTTCATCTCTCTGATGCTTCAACAAAGACACGAGGACTCCTAATATGCACCCGAATGCAATCGACTTGCCAAGTTTCGCGTTGACAGATGCTGATCGCTTTCCATTCTCATCTCTCAACATCATCTTTTGTTGCAGAGGGCTCTTCGTTTACTTTTTGTAGTTCGATGAGTCGATGAACCGATTCCAAATCGACTTTCTGTTGCTTTCTAGCCACAACGACCACTCCACGCACACGAGTTCCGTGTACTTTCGAACTTCTGGATTTTTAATCTTCTTCGTGTTCAATTCGAGAATGTGTTGGTCTTGTAAGTATCCGAGAGCGCAAAGAGACGAGGAGGCGATGAACAGATATTTTGTCACGGAGCCAAACATGTACGACTAGAATCTCTCTCTTTCTATTTCGTTTGCCTTTGTGTTTGTGTGAGCGTTTGTATATGCGTTTTGTTATGAAAGCGCGCGCGCGTTTTTCATGGATTACAAGTCTTGTTGAAACTCTAAAATCTACATTTTAATCTCCAAGAGGATTTGAGATCTCGAGTAAAATTTTGCTATAACACGTGTTAACACATTTCATCGCAGACGACTTTCCATGTCGCGACAAAACAGTCCACACCATCGCCCTTAAACAGCATTTCTTCGTGGAATTTTACCAAGTTCTTAACTCTCTCCACGAACTCCTTTATATCTTCTTTGTAGACGTATTGTTTCTTGATGGTTTCGACGGCGTAGCGCACGGCGTCGGCGAGAGAGAAAGCGCACTCGGTCGCTAAACCTGCGATGATTTGCTCTTGACCTTCTAAATTTTCCTTGAATTCATCGTCTTGGCTCACACGGTGCATTTCAACGGCCAGTCGGCGACTTTGGCAAGTGAAGAGGTGTTCGATGGATTTGAACTCCTTCTCGATGAAGGCAGGCGGCGCGCAGTTTTCGACTTGATTTTTGACTATTTCTCCTCCAGTTTCTTGTTTCAGTCTTTCCTGTTCCGTTCTACTATTATCGTTAGCTTCTCCCAATAGCATTTTCTGTTTCTTCTGTATTCGCATGAACAAAGAGTTTACTCTCGGTTGAGTTTTATCCGGAATGTGAACTTTTGCTTGAGGGCCAATGTTACCTCGCGCCGGGCCTCGGTTGTCCAAAAGTAAACCACGCTTCTTGGGATTCTTTGCAGGCGACCCGGTGTTATTTTCAAAATGTAACCTCACGCATAAACCGCGAATAATCTCGATACCAAAATGAATTCTCGCGTTTAACTCTTGTAAAATCTCGCGAACTTTCTTGTTAATAACTTTATAGTCGTTCGTCGCGTTGGTCAAATTTTTCGATTTCGAATAATCGTTACAGGGACCGTGACCTAAGAAGCCCTTTTTATGAATGCTTTTTATGTCCTTAGAGAGCATGATTTTAAACGTGACTGATTTTGCGCGGCGATCTCCCAACATCTTTGCTCTGTCGCAAACGACTTTGGACATGTCTTCTAAAATAGCCAAAACTCTCTCCTTCGTACTAAATCTAACTCCCCAGGAAATTTCCATCGATGTAGTTTGCGGCGGTGGATCTGGTTTCCATTCTGTCTCATCTATCCCCCGAGCCTTTTGGATTAAATTATATGTTGCTACATCACCTCCTACCGCATCGACGAGTTGCATAAATCGCTGACTTCCCTCTTTAATCGCTTGAAGATCTGCACACGTTCGAATCCTCTCCTCTTTCAATTTTCTACACAAAACGTGTCCTACTCCGTGGACCTCTTCCACCGGTAATTGCGCCATAAAATAAGGCGCATCTTCTTTCGACACGTAATAAAAAGGATCCTCACTCATGCCGTTTGGTTTCGCATACTTCGTCGTGGCACATTTGGCGACCAACTTGTTTGGCCCAGCGCCGACAGAGCATTTCAATTCACACTTCTCGGTGACGAACTTTTGAATAAACTTCGCCATAGCTTGGCCTCTGATACTTGCGTTGACGCTATCTATGCCTTCTTCTGTAACACTTTCCAGGTTCAATCCATTCGTGACATCCAAATATGCCTCATCGCAACTCGATGCAATCACGTGATCCGTCAACTGGAATAGCGCCTCGTAAAAGTTGGTTGCGAATTCAATGTAGGCGTCGAAACAATAACTCAACAGGATCAAATTACCAGGCCTTTTCCTATTAGTATCGTTAAACCTCATGCCTGCGCGTATCCCCAACGCTCTCGCCGCGTAATTCGCACAACTTATCTCCCCGGTTTCCCCCCACGCGACCGCCATTGGAGTTTCTTTATCGTCCATCAAATCTGGTCTCAAAGTATGTACCGATGCTTGTAGAAAAAAACAATCGATGTCCACGTGCACGATAATTCTCGAGCGGTTCTCCAACTCGCTCGCTTGAAGTTTACGCGCGTTCGGGAGTAATCGCTGTTTTATCACGTAGTAGCGGTGTTTCCACGTGCCTGTAGATGCAGACAGAGAGATGATCAGTTCACACGCACACGGCGCGCGCGATTCGAGAGAGAAAGAGAGAGAGAGAGAGAGAGAGAGAGAGAAAAGGGGAGGACACGAATCTAAACGTACCCATGAAACCAAGTCTCGATTTATCTCGATAATTCTTCACGAAATCCACGTCCGTTTCCGTCGTCTGCGCGGCGTTCGTTTTTGTCGTTCTCGTTCGTTGCACTCGATCATCGATCGTCGTCATCTGGTGGTGGTGGTGTTTCCGGTCCGGCAAAGGAAAAGCACAATCCTGTGTCAGAGAGAGGGGACACGACAAAAAATGGAGCAAAAAATGTAGGCACCTATAGAAAACCCTCCTCAGAAAATTGCCCTCCTTTTCGTCGCGTGTTTTCTTTCTTTCTTTCTTTCTTTCTTTCTTTGGTCGCTTTGCTCGTCTTGCGTCGTCATGTTTGCCTCGAGAGGTGCTCCATCTTCGGAGACGCGAGGAGCCGCGGCGGTCAACGCGAGGAGAGAGCGAGGAACGCGCGTCGGTGGGAAGAACTTCGCGAGACGAACGACGACGGCGAGAAAAAATTTAACGGCGTCGACGTCTTTGTTGTCATCGTCGGGAACGGAGGGCGACGATGCCGCGCGGGAGGAGAAGGAAGAAAGGAAAGAGAAGAAGAGAACGAGAAGAGAGGCGTTATTTATGACCAACGCGGTGTTGTTGTGCTCGACGGCTGGTACCGTTCGGCCGAACGATATGGTGGCACGCGCGATGTTTAACTCTGGTTTAGACGTTCCGATAGAAGACCCCTCGAGAGCTGTGGCTGTGGTGCTTGCTGTGAAATTAGCGTTAAGAGACATTGCGGACCAAAACGAAGACTTTCGTAAAACGTGCGACGCACCTGTATATAACTGCGATTTGTCGCAACTGAACGTGAAATGTGCGACGAGGGTGTCCGGACCGATGACTCGAGCATTGCCGACGATGTTAGAGACGTATGGGTTAGATCCGTACGAAGTGGAGGCGTTGAAACAGTCGATTCAAGAGTTGGAGACGCAACTGAAAGCGAACAACGCGAGAGTGGCGGTGAATTTTAAAGCGCCGGCGGAATATTTTGGGTTGATTGATAGACAAATCGACGAAATATTGGCGCAGCTCCCCGAGGATGCGATGAGTAGCGCGAGAGATTTGCTCGAGAACGGGTGCGATTTAACCGTGCCGGCAGAGCAACCAGCGGAACTCGATTGCCGCATTGCGAGGGCGGTGAGTCAAGGTAAACGACCCAGCGGAGGGGTGTCTTAAAAAGTGTACCATATGTTTAAATCTATTACTATTATTACTACGACCGCCTAATCCTCGTATGAACACGCCTCGCATTTTTCGAGAAAATCCGAGGTTCTCGTGAGAACAATTATTAAAAAATACGAGAAAGTACGAAAAGTCATCCCCACAAGAATCATGGATGGTGACGTCAAAGAGTGCGTGACGGACTCCTCCTCGTCCTCCGACGAGGCAAACGATGACGACGTGGACGTCCTCGTTCCGCCTCTTCAACAGTCGCGAGAACAATCGACGACATCGAAGAAGAAGAAGAAGAAGAAGAAGAAGAATTTTTTCTCGAACAAGAAAAAAGCCGCTTCGTCGTCGTCGTCTTCGGAAGATGACGACGACGACGATGACTGTTTGGATTTGGGTGCGTTCGAGTTCCTGGACGACGAAGAACGAGCGATTATGAGTTCAAATCGACTCGAACATCGCATCGAAGATGTGGACGTAAAAGTCGACGCCGCGTTTTCGGCGCTACACTCGCAATTTTTTACACCAACTTCAGTAGATGTCGAAAAATTCATCAAACCGCAGCTACACGATGAGAAAGATGAACACTTTTTGAAGTTTAAAGTTGCCGCGGAACGGTTGCGCGCGAAAGTGCATCGACTCCAGTCGCATCAAAAGTTACAAGAGCACGAAATGAGGCAGGCGGCGAAAAAGCAGACCCGCTCGGGGCAACGAAGAATGCATACGAATTTGAACGGGAAATTTATGCGCCTCGATGAAAACGTGGTGCCGAAGACAGCAAATTTGAGATCGGATGTGGCTAACGCGGATTCTGCGGTGAATATTGGATTGAAGTTGAGTGAGTGTTTAAGAAGAGATTCGGTGTTTCAAAATCGAGAGGTAACGACATACGATGACGAGGGTAATATTGTGTGCGATAATGGAGATAACGAGAACGCCTCTGCTGAAGGCTCATCGATGATGGTGGAGAGTGATTTACACTTCGACGGCGAAGAAGAATCAGTGAAACGTTTTTTACTCGCGACACGGTTGATCGTTGCTCAAATTGCGGAATTTTTACGTCCGCGCGGTCCTGGGTTTAACGAGAAGTCACCCTCGGAAAACGATACAGAGGGAGACAAGTCGATCAAGAAAAAGAGCGAAACCGAGGAGGTTACGTTTACGCATGCCGATCCTTTCGACGCGTACGATTCGAGTGATGAAGACAAAGCCGTTCGCAGCGATACTGGAATTCTACCTCTGCCTCCACCTCTCGGCTCGCACGTTGTTCGATGCGTCGAAACGCCTAAAAATATGGATTTCGTGCGATCTCTCCCAGACGGGACGCCGTTAAGCGTCTATTTTCAAGAAAATAACGCGTATAACTTCAAGGATATACGCACCGCGGACCATTTTCTAGACGGTTCAAGGCAAAAAATACGAAGTTCAACAAAAATTCAAGCCATTCCGAGAGCAGAAATGTACGGCGCGTCTCTTTTGATTCATATGGAAATGCCCGGTCCGATGGATCGAGAAGAGAGCACGCCAAATGACGTTTGCCGAGAAGGTTGTTACGTGGAGTTGAACGGTGCGAGTGGACATCCGGATTACTTATCTCGCTGGAGAAGACGCGATAACTGCCCAAAATCGGAGCAAAGTATTGATACGGAAGTGTACACGTACACGTTACCGACGCTTAAGGCGCACGAGTTTTACTTGCGCAAACCCATTGGCGAGTTGTGCGGCGACATAAAAATTGAGTGCGAAAAAACCGGTTTAGAAGCCATTCTGAAATTTCACGAATATGATGCCGAGTTTTCGCCGGCGATGCGCAATATCGTCACTGGCGTCGTGTCAAAGAAAGAGACGAACGAAGTCAAACGCATGCTCTTCGGCACGTGGGATTCGGTGATTTTCTGGGAAGATCCGAACAAAACGAAAAGCGACAACTTGCAAATCATATTCGCCGAGTCTGAGAAACTCTTAAAGGGCGTTTTATACGACGACCATAAACACGCTGTCACGCAGAGGGGATGTGTACGGCCCTTATCGACATCAACCACCGTCCGCTCACTCGCTACGGCTATCAAATGCCCGCAAACCATGTCGCGCGACAAATTATGGATGGCCATCCAATCCTCGATTCGATACTCGAAGAAACTTGGCCATTTAGGCTCGCTGTGCTCGAAACTGCTCTTAGGACATGAAACGCTTGATTGCCAAGATGAAATGAGAGGTACAGGTACGCTCGATTTGGATATGGGCTGGGAGATGACTACTTTGGTGACCACAAAACTCCCACTGGACGCGGAACCTCCCTTGCCAGCTATTTGGGATATGAGACCATCGCCGCCGCCTAAAAAAGGACACGTGGAAAAGTACGCATGCGGCTTGTTCAACAGAGAAAGTGACGAAGAAGAAAAAGAAGAACATAAGAACGGAGAAGAAAAGAATTAAATACATACGAAATATGAAACAAAAATTATAAATAATGACTACATACCTTGGTACAACTCTTTTCTATTTGAATCGCACCAACTCGATTCGATACCTATCGTTTTGTTGCTCTAAAATTTCTTTGACTTCAACTCTTCCTCTTCCTCGACAACTAATCATATCGCCTTCTCCGACCGTCGCGTTCTTCTTTTCGCACACGTTATAATTTAATTTAACGTTGCCTTTTACGATATCGTCCCCCATCTTACTTCTCGCGCACCGAAACCCCGCCGAGGCGATAGCATCTAACCGAAGCGACGCTTCGTACGTGCGCATAGGCTCCTGCATCTGAGCCCCTTGGCCTGCTTCCAATTCGCTCAGAGGGAACAGATCAACGTTGACTTTAACCGTTCGTACGCTCTCTAATGCTCTCGTCAAGAAAACTGCAATCGCAGGAGTCGCCAAGACTTTCGCTCCACCCTCGGAAGAGCTATTCACTAAAATATCGCCAATCTTCTCCCGTTTCACGCCTGCACCTAACACCGCCCCTAAAAAGTCTGGATGCGACGCCGGATCGAACGCAAACATACCGCTAATGTTCACGCACGCGATGGCACAGTTGCTCGTATCCACATCTCCTTCTCCATCTTCTCCTTCGTTCGAGAAAAACTCGTCATTTTTCGCTAACTCGAATAACTCTTCGCTATTCTCAGGTCTTGCCAACAACATCCTCTGTTGCTCTGCTCCTCGATAACCACCCGTCCTATCGCAAACTATCGCGTCCCCAAAGTTCTTCTTGACCGCTTTTTCAATCCAATCGCATAAAGGTGGGGAATAAAAATCCGTAATCTCGCACGACCAGACTTTCTCCGCTCTTTTTGCCTGTTCGAGCGCGCGCGTTACATCTTTTTGAAACGAAGCGGGCATGGAGCCAGGGAATTCGTATTTGTCCTTCGTTTTCTTTTTCGTGTTCGATTTGCTCTTTTGTCGCTGTTGCGCATAGATTCTCACATCTCTGTCCACGGGTGTTCGGCTACTAGTCGACGGGGTATTTGTGGTACGCGAGAACAGGCGACAACGCGCGGACGATGACATCGTCATCGCGCTCATTTTTTTGGTGATTAGTGACATTCCCCTAAAAAAGTGGATAGGGGATGTGAGTAAAATTTCCGCTTATGGCGCCGATGATAAATAATGACAATACAACAATGATGACACATATATAACAACCAAACAACTTTAAGACTATATATATATATATACTAGTATATTCCATCTTTCTTTCTATCTCTATCTGCTGTTGGACAACTTACACACGCAATCGTACACGTTCGCGCCTAAGCGATTAGCATTAATCTCGGATTTCACCATCGCCAAGTTCAACACGTCCACGTGTGGTTGAACGTACTTGCCGCACTCCCAGTTCGATTCTAAGGAGCGACCCATACCATCTAAAACGACAAGCCATCTTAGTTTCCCCCCTTCCATGTCGCTACGACTGACAGTGTCCTCGCATTTGACCCAATCGTTGACATCTTTGCCGGTAGTATTCAGATTGAGTAAAGTAGACGATTGGCCAGAAGAGAGGAGGACGATTTTGCCATTTTCGCGGTACTTTTGTAGGCAATTCCGGTCATGCTGTTCGCAAGCTTCGTAAAACTCTTCGAGTTCGTTAATAGTGACGTCGTTTAAAGCTGCCAATTCGTTCGCGATTAACGCGACTTTCGCACCTTTGGTTCTCTTGGCTAATTCTCTTGCTAACAGTGTCATCCCTAAAACGTCCGCGCCAGCGTTGTCGCAAAACACGCACACGCGGTCGTACTCGTTCGCTCGCAGCTTATCCAAATCATCGCACAACCATTCGCTATTTCTCACTCGTCTCCTCGAAGCTTCAAACGCAAACTGTAAATCCTCGCTATTCTTAAATGCAAACTTATTCGAGTCACCTTTAAACGCAGTTCCTCCGACGACATTTTGAACTGCCTGCGCCGCCCCAGCATCAAACAAGTTTCCGGCCAACGCGATTTCAATCGACGCTTTTAAAGAATCCTCAGAATTATCCACGTCATCCCTCAATGATTGAAACAAAACGTCCGAACACAAGGCGTTCTCTGCCGCTTTCACTGCGCGAAACAAATCCGGCAACCCATATTCTCTCAGCAACTTTTCCTTTTCGCTGACCACGTTTAACAACGTCCCGCCTTGATAAGAGTCGCTCTCTACTCTCGATAAAAAATCGTCGTACTTCGCTTCCCATTCGTGATACCTATCAAGAAAACTTTCATCTTCCTCGTGAAACATGTCTTTCGTCCGTTTCGCGTTTGCTCTGTGCGACGCGTGTTGACTTCTCAGCAACACCACCCACGCGGCGCGAATGGTGACGTCAGAGGCGTGCATATCGCAGACACCAGGGGACACGTGCGTATATAGCGGTTGTTTATTCGATAAAAGCGGAAATGGGGACGCCTCGGACGGTTTCGCCGAGCCGTCGATGCTGATGGTCTCAACTTCCATTACTTCATCGGCTGCGAACTTGTTCATTAATCCTCTCTGAGGATGACATGATTTTCTCCTTGTCAGAGGCGCAGATTGCCTTTGAGAAGATAAATACGAAGAAGAAGACGTCGAAGTGAACGCGTGCGTGGAATATCGGGTGGTCATTGCGGTAATATTTGCGCGTGTACCCCTCGAACGCGCTTAAGGTGTTATGGGGAACGAATGATGACTGCTCTATCTTTATTTGCTTTATTTGAATACCCCCGACAAATTTTCGAACAAAAATTTCGACGAGGCAAAACACTACAAGTACAATAAGTTAAAGTTACAACGGAGGTACCCACATGCACCGTTTCAACAGAATAGCTGCGATGGCAACGATTAAGCAAACGGAGAGAGAGTCCAAAAGTTTAATGGCGGAAGTTCTGTCGTCTTCCGGTGGTTGTGTTCGTCTGTTATTGTCTGCCGGTGCCGGCGGGCGTTGGTATGTTGCAGCAGCATTGGCGTTTCGAGGAGTACGAGTGGGGGATGGTGCTTGATGATGTTCGTCTTCGCCCGGTTCTGCATGTTGTTGTTGTTGTTCCTGCTGCTGGTTTAAGTGTGCTGATGATACACGAGTGGGTGGTGATACTACCACTGGTGCTCTTTGTGGTACTTCTTCTGCTACTGCTTGTGTCGTTGTCGTCCGCACTTCCGCATTATTATCGTCACCATTCTGAGCAGAACTCCTCTCCCGCGCTTCTTTTTCCTTTCTTTCCCTTGCTTCCATGGCCATTTTCTTTGCGGCTTGTTTCGCCTTCCCCATGCGTCCTAACATTTTTTCGTGGATCAATCTTGTGACTTCTCTTCTCTTTTCGCTCCCGAACGTAAAATTAACCTCGTTCGCTCGACTCTTCTCCGCTAGCTCTCTCCGTTGCTCTTCGCTAAAATCTATCCCCCCCAAGGCACCTTCGCTCGGTGTAACCATAAACGCTCGAATTGCAGTCAATGCGGTCCTCACCGACCAGCTCGGTTGCCAATGTTCCTCGTGATACGACGTGATCGACAAACAGATTTTCGTTAAAGTCTCGAAGCGGCCGTTCGGCGTCAAGAGCATAAAATTCGGTGGTTTGAACGGGTAATCAACCGGGAGTAGAATGCGTCCGTGGTATATGCCACCTTCAAATGCCGTACCTGTTACGATATTTCGTGGAGAGGAAGAGAGGGAAGGAGTTCGATGGTCAGTTCGATTGCTCGAGCGCGCGTCGTGTTTCACACAACAACAGAACGTAAAGGTCAAAAAGTCATTCCGAGAAACGAAACAAAGGGAGGGAGAAAGAAAGAGTGCGGGTGCAAAAAGCCGCATCGCGCGTACCTTCTGCGCCGTATAACGCGAAGTGCCATTCGAATATGTCGTCTTCCAAAGGTTCTGCCCACGTGGCAAACGCGCTCGGGTCCGTGTCCATGTGCGCTTCCGAGTCAATGAATTCCTTCATCTCTTGCGAGATGCGTCGCACCGCGTTGTTTGAAGAGGAGAACTTCGAGGTGGTATCCGTCGTCATGTCGTCGTCGTCGTCGTCGCGTTCTCCTCGCGTCTCTGCTTCTCGCGCGTTTTTCGCGTCGTTGTGGTGTGCGGATCAACAAAGCAAAGGCTCCTTTCCTCTTCCTTTTTTCTTTTATGAAGAAAATTGGGGGGGAATTCATTTCGTCTCTTTTTGCGCGCGCGCGCGGGAAAAATTCACAAAGGTGATGTCTTCTCTTCGAAGCGAGGACGACGAGGACGAGGACGAGGAGAGACGACATCGGCGACGGCGGCGACGATCGTCTCCGTCGTCCTCTCCCAGAAGAAGACGCCGCGGAAGAAGAGACTCTTCCGATTCCGATTTTTCCGATGATGATGATGATGTCGAAAGACGATTCAGACCACGACGAAGTCGATCGATGTCTTCGGACGGAGACATCGAGGAGCGACGAAGAAGGGACGACAGAGGACGACGGCAGCAACATCCTTCTCGCGGAAGAAGACGAAGCAGAAGCAGAAGTTATTCTCGCAGCCGGTCGTGGTCGCCTGCGCATCATCATCGCGAGAGAGAAGGCAGAGGTCGTTACGACGAGCTTCGAGAGCGAGGGCGTCGTCCTCCCCGCGGGGAGGACGACGGACGCGGACGGGACCATCGACGAGAAGAATACGACGAATCTCCTTTGGATAAACGAGCGAGAAAACAACATCCTCCATTTGTACAACACGAGATTCGAAAAGGTGTCGTGCGATCGATTCAACCGTACGGATTGTTTGTGCGTTTGATGATGGAGGACAAGGACGACGGGAAGGACGACGACGTCGACGATAGATACTACGCGAGAAGACTACCGGATGGTTTGGTCCACGCGAGTCAAGTTTCTGACGATATTACCTTCCAAAGAGACGATAGCGACGAGGCGAAAGTGCAGTCGTTGTCGTACTTTTTCCCGGTAGATACGAAAGTGTTTGTGAAAGTTTTAAAATGCGAAGAGGATCCCGCGAGAGGATGGAAGGTGAGTTTATCGATGAAAATTGTCAATCAAGAGACTGGGGAAGATAAGGATCCGGAGAATAAGGAAGGTGTATTTAATAAAAGTCCTAACAACGCGCCGTCGGCATCATTCGAGGCTGATTTATTCGGTGTGTACAAAGGCAAAGTGTCTTCAATTAAACCGTACGGCGTGTTTGTGAATTTAGAAAACACTCGAACGTCAGCTTTGGTTCACGTTTCCGAAATTAGCGAACATTTACGATTTTCGAGAGGGGACACGGACGAGGATAAGGTCATGGGAATTGAAGGCGTTTTGTCGGTCGGCGAATCGTGTTTCGTGAAAATCATCGAAATGAAACCGCCAGAAAGTGAACGCGATCGAAACAAACTGTCTGGGTCTATTCGACTCGTTGATCAGAAATCAGGCGAAGATTTAGATCCGGAAAACATGAAGCTTCGCGAACGACGAGACGTAGGTGGTGGAGACGATGCCACCGGCGGAAGATTTAACAAGAAACCCGTCGGCGCAGACGCGGGCGAAAAAGTGCAACCAGGCGGCATCGTCCAGTGGGGACACGAAAAAGCCGATGTCAAAGAGCAAAGCAAAAATGCGTACGATTTTGTCGTCGATGTCGAAGACGACCAAAAGCACCAACCAAGAGCGGACGACTATTCCAAACCTAGGTTTGGTCACGGATTAGAAGGGTACGTCCCTGAAGTCAAAAAAGAAAAGAAGAGAAAAGAAGACAAGAAAGAATCAAAGAAGAGTAGTAGAAAACGCAAGAAACGCGAGAAGAAAGAGAAGAAAAAAAGGAAGAGCAGAAAGAAAGACAAGAAGAAGAAAAAGAGCAGCAGATATTCTTCCTCGTACAGTTCCTCCTATACCTCCTCGGATTCCGATGATAGTTACAGTAGCTCGTATTAATAGTATAAAGCTCATAATTATATATTTCATTAAAATATTGATGAAAGCTCGACACTGCGCATGCTAATCGATGCTAGTTCGATGCTATATATTACGGTATAAAACCCCCCTAGCAGAGAGTGGTACACTCATTCACAACTCCTTCATTGTCGCCGTGTCATATTTACCCGTGTGCCTATTCATCCCTTCGTCCTTCTTCTTGTTCTTCTTCCATTCTGCTTTCGAGATGCACTGTGGCGACAACTCGTAACACACGTACTGCTCCACGTTCGTCTCGTTCAACTTCTCCTCGTATAATAACGTTTGCAATTCCTCCTCCACTTCCTCCATCACTCGTTCGCAGTACGTCTGTATCTCTTTCTGTTCCGTTTTCGCTTGCGCGCCTCGGACCGTTCCTCGCGGTGCTTTGTACCACGAGTCCTCGGTTTCGTTTCGACTCGCGTCGGCGGCGCTCAACTGATAATCCGGCACTCTGCTCTTCTCGCAAAAATCTTCGACCAATTCCAAATATCGTTGTTCGGATACTGAATACGGGATTAATTTTCCGTATCGCTGTCCTTTGGAATCTAAGCGGCCTCGCATGTCGATGTGATTTCTCTGTTTGTTTTCTTTATTTAACGCATCTTGTAACTCAGTCGCGACCGCCTTACACGCGCTACATTTGCCCGCGATGGAGTGCGCGGGTTTGATGCACGAGTGCAAGGAAAAGAGGACGAGAACGAGGCCTTGGGCGACGCGCTGCCGCATCGGGAGAGAAAAAGAGGGCGGTACCAGACGAGGACGGACGACGACACGCACGCGGACGCGCGGATGATGACGACGATGATGATAACGACGACGACGACGACGACGACGACGACGGCGCGCGTTCGGGTTTTGACGCGATCGATCTGATGGTTTCGTTT
>CEPW01055962.1_pt1 | contig 27588 bp, 41 predicted proteins | sample 356211 | NCBI WGS metagenome assembly CEPW01 (sample SAMEA2620021, study PRJEB7988) | marine metagenome | biome: marine biome (ENVO:00000447); feature: deep chlorophyll maximum layer (ENVO:xxxxxxxx); material: "saline water (ENVO:00002010), including plankton (ENVO:xxxxxxxx)" | depth 25 m
ATATAATTTTTTCATAGTATTAACTAAATCTTTTACACAACTACCGCAGCTTGAAGGTTTTTTATTGGTGTTAAATACTCTATTGTGTATTGTTAATAATTCTTTTTGTTCTATGTTATTTACTATGTTTTTATTTATTGAGAAGAAACCTTTTAGATATATATATTCTTCTTCGTTTAAACATTCTACCTTGTATGGAAATAATTTATTTAGTTTTTCTTTTCTTGCATCACATCCACAATCTTTACCTAACTTATCAAATATCCAATCAGTTGCTTGTTTTATACCTGTAGCTTTTGTAATCTTTTCTACTGTATCTCCTAAACCTTTACTTTTCATTTTTAATATATGCTATTTTTAATAATACTAAGTAACCTATTAAATCAGTTAATGTATCTTCTGTTTTATCATTTAAACCTTTGTTTTTAATTCTTGCTAACTTGTCATCTATTCTTACTTTAATAGCTTCAATAGAATCTAATTTACTAAATACGTTTGTTGGGTTGTTTGCAGTATCTCCATAAGCTGCATTTTTTTCTAATAGTAAATCAATTACTTCTTCACAAATCTTTTTAATTAAGTATTCAGTTTTCATTAATTTTTTTTTTAATTTCTTTAATACAATTGTTAATAGTTCTCCATACAACTACGTGTGATATATTAGTTGCTGCTGATAGCTTTCTTATACTGTGAAATTTCTTTCTATATAAATTAAATAACTTTCTATCAAACCAGTAAAAGCTATCTACTATTTCATCAACTACTTTTTCTATATCTACATAAGGTTCGTTGTCTGCTTCTATAATGTTTTTTAGTTCTTTATCTATTAATATATCTTTGTCGTTTCTTATGTTATCAATAAATATATTGTGCATCATCTTATATATAAACGCTTTATTTAAAGAATCGTTATATAGAATATCATTAATTTTTACTTTACCACTATCAATTTTACTATGTAAAGCTATGTAGAAATCGTGTAATAAATCTTTTGCTGGTACTTTACTACTGCTGCTTATTTCCTCAGCCATGTTAAGCCAAGTTTCTTCATCTCTTATTAGAATGTGCAAAATATTATCTACTTCTGTACTCATCTAATTCAAGAAGTAAATTAACAAAGTCATCATATTGTAATGCAACATAATCTTTTTCAAAGTTTTTAGTAAATACAACTAAAGGTGTTTTCAAAGTTCCTCTTGCATCTCCTTCACTTTGTTCTAATGCTTTCCAGATATTTAATTTTTCTTGGTTCTTACATTCCCAGCTATATTCAGATAGAATACCGCTTGTAGTCATAATATCTCCTTTAATACTTAATCCACCACTATTAGGTGTTCTTCTAATATTAGTATCAAACTTCTTTGCTAAATCTTTTGCAATTTTTAACTCGAATCTTTTACCTTTTTGATTTGCATTTAAACTCATATCTTTTGAAAATGTTTTCTAATTATAGCTCCAAGCTCGGTATCATTAGGATATATCCTACACAATAGAGCAATATTATACTCAACAGGAGTATTAGGGCTAATATAGTACGAGTCCTTTGTTTGTCTGTACTCATTAAGCGTTCTTTTCTTTTTATTTAAATCTTTTTTCAATGATGTGTGTTACTATTATACCTAATATAAAACAGGTTAAATGTGTTGCTGTTAATAATAATGTTATATACATAATTTATAGTTTATTTTTTAAAAGTATTAAATTTTTTCTTAAGTTCAGCAGTTTCTTTGTAAGCTTTTACATTTTGCATTGTTAACAAGCTTTGTTTTTTATTTAGTTCATCAATTGTAAACCTCAGCTCTAACATACATTTTAAAGTGTCTTGTAGCGTTTCTACAGCTTCTAATTTACTTTGTGTTACTTTACCTACCTTTAAGCCCTCTTGAGCTTTTAAAAGTAATATTTCTAATTTGTTCTTTGTTATTGTGTAATCTAAATCATTCATTGTTTTAAATCTTCTGAGTAAAGTAATTCATCACCAAGTTTTTTATCTAATGTTTTTATGGTTCTGTATATTTCTAAACTTTTTCTTTTTACTTCATCTTTTTCACTTCTTGTTGAATCTGTGCCAAGATGTGCATATAAACTACAATCTATTTCTAATAGTTTATCTATTTTTTGTTTATCAGTCCAAGTTTTAAACTCTAAAAACTTTTCTATGTCTTCATATTTATATCTCATTTTTTTTTGTTTTAAAATAATTCTGTTTGATTTACATTTTGTTTTCTAACTATTCCTACTGCTGTTTCTAATATTGTTCTACCAGCTTCGTAGTCAACCAAGTTTCTTGCTATTGTTCTTTTATCTTTATGTCCTTTGTATTTATTAAAATCGTAATTATAAAATTTAATCCATTCAATTAATTCATCTTTAGTTCTTGTCATTGTAGGAGCTTTTCTTTCATTTAAATCATTTGGCAAATTAAAGTTAGTCCAATAATAATGTCTATTTCTTTTTTTTGGTTGTATTAATGGTGTGTAGTATGATATTACATTTTCTACGCAATATTTACCTGTAAAAAAATTTTCTAAAAATATAATTTCTTCATACAGTTTCATATCAGGATATTTCATTTTTCTTTTATTTTTCATTGAATGTTGAAAGCTGCTATGAGTAGGACAAGGTGGACTACTCCAAATAAAATCAAACTCTTTGTAGTGGTCTAATAAATATTGGTGTGCATCTGCTACTATTACTTTGTCATTTGGAAACCTTTCTTGGTATAATCTTGCACATTCAGGGTCTAATTCTACAGCAGTAACTTCTACATCTGTAACCTCATCCCATTTGTATCTGTTACCGCCTAAGCAAGCATATAAGTTTAGTATCTTCATTTTTTTTGTTTTAATACGTTATTACCACCAATTGTAAAACCTAAACCACTATTGTAATCAAATCTTAATGGTTCACCTAACATTGTTGGTTTACCGCCTGTTTCTTTATCTTTTATTTTATATACGTGAACTTCTGTCATCATCCAAAGTTTATCATGTGAAATTAATCTATGTAAACAAATAAAATTATCTACTCTATTTGGAAATACTTGCCCACCCTCACAATCAGCTTTTCTTGGTGGTTGTATATGTCCATTTAATTGATGGTCTGGTGGATATACACGCCTTGCTGCTTCTGTTTGTGGATGCATTGCAATAAATACTGTTTTGCCTGTTCTATTACAAAACTCTCTAACATCATTACATACTTGATAATTTCTTTCAAATTGTGAAACTCTTCTATCATGGTTAATGCCTGTATAAGGGTCTATTAATGCACCATCACAATCTTCTTTATCAAATATTTCTAATAGTTCTTTATGATTGTATAATTTTCTATTATCAATAAATTTAAAATACTTACTAATTTCATCATGATAAAATAAATATTCGTTTAAATCTTTAATTGTTTCACCAGTCCACATTTGTATAATATCACGTTTAAGTTGGCCAGCATTGTTTTCGCCACTCCAGATACACCACTTTTTACCATGTAATTTACTAAGTGCAGTTAAGTACCATAAGATAAAATTAGTTTTACCAACATTATCTAAACCTAAAAACATATTAAAGTTGCCATTCTTGTAAACAAAGTAATCATCTAATAAACAACCAATGCCAATACCTTTTTTAATTTTACCTTCTTTAAATGCTTTTAAATATGGTATAGTAGCTTTATCTTCTAATATCATTGGTCAAGAAGTTTTTGCACTTCATCATTTACTTTTAATAAATTATCATTTGCATATTTATCTTTTTTTATCTTATCTTTTCTTAATGCTTTAGCCCTGCTTAAGCCCCCCTTCTTTCCGTTGCTTACGTTTCGCTTGTGTTCTACTAACCTTTGTTGGTATTGTTCATCTAACCATTTAATGCTAATAGTTTCATTATCTATCTTAAATAACTCAGCATCAACTAATACGCTCCATTGTTTTGGTATTAATGTTTTAATTTGTTTTCTTGTTACGTTACATTCTTTGCTCCAGTAGTAGCAGCAAACTTTCATAAATGCTCCTTGTACATCTAAATCCATAAATGATATACTGCCAGTAATCCATTGATTAGGATAAAATTTAAAGTATGGTAATTCTTTCATAATTATATAGTTTAAAAACAAGTTAATTGTTCATATATAGATATATTTTTTATTGTTTCTTCGTGTAATTCAGGTTTAAAAAAATTAACTAAAATATCATCATTTGTAATATTATATTCATTTTTAATAAAATCTTTTGGTTCTTTACCAAACTTATTATACTTTATTTCTTGAATGTAAGTAATACCATTTATTGTTTCAGCAGTAGAATTATTATTTTTAATTTCTATTTCGCTTTGTACTATAAAACACTTAACAATAGCATTATCATTTAATTTTATATTACATAAATTAGATAGTTGTTTGTAAAGATTTAAAGAACATTTATCATTTTTATTTTTATGGTCTATTATAAAAGCGTATTTAGAATTAAATTTAGTTATTAGTGTATCAACATCCATAATAGTTCTTAATTTATCAGATTTATAACTAAGTAAAAAATTTAATTTATTGTTGTGATATTTTTCATTGTATTTTATTGATTTCATAATTTATAGTTTAATTGTTTAAAATAATCTTGTTTGATTTTGTGATACATTTTTCCAAGCATCAGCATTAAATTTTAATATATTTAATTCATTTTCTTTAATATCATCTACTTTTCCTGTAAATAAAAAAGAATATGCAGCAGAATCTCTTAATTTTCTGCCTTTTAATTTGCCACCTTCATTAGAACTTTTAGTTTTTCCATTAAATTTATAATCATCGTCATTCATTCTTTTTTTAACTAAAGCCGGATTAACACTCTTTACATATAATTTTTTACCGTCTTTTGTATATAATTTATGCAAATATTTAGCAACAGAAAAACCTATTCCTAACCCTTGATAATCTGGCAAAACTACACTTCTACTGCCTCTAAAAGCATTTTGTACCGTGCCGCTTGGCATAGGCAAAAAAGCATAAAATGCTACTGGTTTATCATTCCAAGTAACACAAAAACATTTAGCAGCTTTATTTAAATCTTCACTTATATAATGATGTTGTTTGAATATATTCCAAGTTTCATATCTACATCGAAATATCTGTAATTCAATTTTTGGTCTTGATTGCCGAAGTAAGGAGGGCTTCTCAACCCTCCCTTTTAGTGGTGAATAAGTCCAATCTGGTAACAACCATTCCATTATGTCAAAATGACAACTTGCTAATATTATTTTTTTATTGTTTCTTCTTATATATTTTTGTAAAGCATTACTCATTGCTTTAGCAACATCTCTATCAACAACAGATGTATATTCATCAATTAATATAGTTTCGTTTTCTTTAGCTTTGCCTACTTTATAAGCTAATTCTGCTCTATATTGTTCACCATTTGAAAGAGTTTGAAAAGGTCTTAACCAAGTTGGTACAGAGCTTAACCCCATAGAACTTAATAATAATGTAGCTTTGTTTGGTTCTAACCAATCAAAATTGCTTATAACTGGTTTTTCTTCATCAAATATACATTTACTTAAATTACCAAATTCTTTTAATAAAGTTGTTTTACCAGTTCCAGAACCGCCATAAATCACGCCTATGTTCCAATCAAATGATTTACATTCTGAAAAATTTATAGGAATCTTAACTGTAGTTTCTTCTTTGTTTTGTATATCAAAAGAATTATATATATATTCAGTATATTTATCATTAATTATTTTATTTTTCTTTTCAATATATTTCATAATATGCTTTATTTTTTTGTTCGTATTTATAATATGCTAATAATTCTTCTTCGTTAAGTGATTCTTCTGTATATAGTTTATCGAATGTGAAGGATACGTTTTTTATATCCTTCACTTCTTCTTTAGGTTGTATAAAATCAACATACTTGTAATTTTTCTTTTGTATCTTGTAAGCTTGCACTAAAGAAATGTATTCTATTTTATACTTCTTTGCTATCTCTGGCATTGTTAGTCCGTTCATCAACATATTTTGTATATCCTGTGACGTTAAACCCAATGCTGTTAAGACCTTTGATTGCTTCATTATATTTAAAAGGGTAAATCGTTTGAAGTATCAGTGGCTTTTGTTTCTGCTTGTGGTTCTGGCTTCCAAGTATCTATACTAATACTTACATCTTTACCGTACTGGTCAGCTTCATCTTTTAAATTAATATTTAGTTTAATAAACTTGTTACCGTTGTATTCTTGTATGTAATCAGCTAATTTACTTGGATTAATAGTTGCTTTTAACCATTTAGGATTCATAACTTTACCACTTCCACAATATATTGTTTCTTCTTTTTTATTCATTGTTATTTGTTTTTAATTAAAATTTATAGGTTATTCCTACAGCTACAAAAAAACCTCCTGTAGCTATTGCAAATGTATTTGGATTTAAATCTAACTTTTGTTTATGCCATAACATATTAGTAGTTCCAGCAGTCATTAAACTTAATCCACCTATTATTGCAAGTTTTTTCATAATCAATTATTTATTAATTTATGTTGTAAATTCATTTCAATTTCTTTAGAATTTTTATCATAGTAATTCATTATAACTTGTTCAACATCTGAATCTAATTGATTTTCTAACCAATCATTATATTGCAAATCTGTAAGCTCTAATTGAAATTTTAATTCTCTTTTAGTAGTTATATAAAAGTCAATTATTTTTTTCATACTATTTCTTCTATTTCTGTTTTTACTTCTACAATATCACTTGAGTAACCTTGTGGCTCTCCGTTCCATTCTTTAAATTTATCTGTATAATAATCATAATCCATCCAACCTTTAAATAATAAACTATCATCTAATTTATATATCTGCACATTAAATGGTGTAGTAGTTTCTATTGCTACAATGTAAGCATCTGTATCTTTGTCGTATTGGTCTTGATACATTGCTAATTGCATTTTATAATCATTATAATATAAATCACGTTCAAAGCGTTTTCCAGCATCATTAGTAGTTTTTATATCTACTATGCACTTCTTACCATTAAACGTTGTTAAAAGGTCTGCAAAGCCCTTAAAATTAACATCTTTATGTTGCCACTCTAATTTAACTTCAGATTCTATTTTATTTTGCATCATTTCAGTTAATACTGGGTGTAACATAGCGTTGTTAATTATTCTATTTGCATCATCTAATTCTTGTTGCTTAATTAGTGTTTTGCCTTCGTTCTGTTCTTTAAACTCAATCCATTGTTTGCCAGCTCTTCTTGCACCTTCAAATATTGCAAACTCATTATTAAATGTATCTGGTTCTAATAACATCTTATGAATTAAACTACCAAACTGCATTGCATCAGTAGTTTTTAATTCTTTGTTCCAGTATGCTAATAAATGATTAGGAGATTTCTTAAACTGGCATAATGCCGAGTAACTCAAGTGATTCTTTTTCATAATATATAGTTTTAATTATTTCTTTTTGATTATAGTTCCAATTACTAAACCTAATGTGAAGCAAAGCAAGACCACTTGTATTACTTCTAAAATATTTGTTTCTATCATTGTTTCTTGAAATTATCTGCTTCTGAATCTGAGTATATTGAATACTGATAAGCATCTATTAATTTTAAAACCAACCTATCTTTCAATCTCTTTTCCGCCATTGCGAAAGGATAAGGAGCTTTACAATTTTTTGGTGATGCTTCACCTGTACTCCAGATAACTTTGTTTCCGCGTTTTGCATCTCCTACTATTGCTACATCTTGATTGCTATCTCTGTATATTGTTGGCGCGCCAAATTGTATGTTTTCTTTTGCTGCTATCTTTTCACAAGCATCATGTGTAATAATCCACATACTTTTTGTACCTCTTTTTAATTCCCAAAAGTCATCTTTTGATAAATCATATTTTTGTGCTAATTCTTTAATTTTCATAGTTTCTAATTTTTGTAAATATAGTTTTTAATTTATTCATTCTTTGTTCATTGTATTGAACTGCAATAGTTTTTAATTGCTTTTCAATGTTTTCTAATTGTTTAATAAATGTATCAAATCTATGTTTATGTATTTCTAAATCATTATTTGATAAATGTATTCTACAGATAATACGCTTGTTCCAATTCACTCTTATAACTAAGTTTCTCAATCTATCTTGTAAATATCTGTTAGTTGTATATGCCCACCAATGATTAATGTTTTCATTGTAGTAGTGTTCGTTGTGAGGATGTGGATAGTGTATCATTGTTCGTTGTATTGTTCCATTAATTTTAATAATACTTCAGAATAAGATTTATGTCCATTCTCTTTACATTTGCCTTGAAACTTTACCAACGTTTCTATTTTCTCTGCTGGTACGTAAAAGGTTCTTGTTGTGTATGATATTTCTCTACTCATAATTTTTGTTTTATTTATTTGTTAATGTTTAGAAATTGAAATTACTCTTTTATCAAAATTATCTTCAATAAAATCTTTTACAGTTTGTACTGTATGAAATGGTAAATTTAACTCTATTGATTGCTTATTTTCTTTAAGCCAAATAGTAAAAGTGTTTAAATGTTTCATAATATATGTTTTTAAGTTTATGGTTGTAAATATATATATAATTATAATACAAATTACAAAACACACTAAAAACTTTATTAACAATTAAATGTTAATTCTAAAATAAATGTGTAATTCTGGCTACTTGGCCATTACGTTTAGAGAATATAAAACCCTCTATTGCTTGGTTATTAGAAGAAGTATAACCCATTTTATGATGCCAAGAATCCGCTGGTGATGGGCTTCTTAAACTTTCTAAACTGCAACCAATTAAATCTTTACTTACTTTGTGGTGTACGTGATGTGCAAACATATATCTATACTTTGTTTCACTCCATTCTTTACACTCATCTGCCATTAATAAAGGTAGTAAATCCCATTTAGCACCATCTCCGTGAGTAGAACCAATTAAATTATCATAATAAGTATAATACTTTCTATGTTGTAAACCAATATCAAAAGTTATGTTTTTACTATTTCTAAAGTATGTAGCAATAGTATCAGCCAAACAAAACCCAGTCAAATAATCGTGATTACTACTATTATAAACAACGTGCAAATCTGGATAGAAAGAAACTAATGTTTCAATAATATTAATGTATAAACGTTTTGCAATGTGAAAATGCTCAAAAAACATTCCATCTGTATCTTGAACAGTTCCTTTTGTTGTTTTGTTACCGCTTGGTGTGTCAATGTGCATAACATCATTACCAATACAAAGTATTAATTTATCTATATTAAAACCGTTACTTTTTTGTAATATACCATCAATAGCTTCTAATGTTCTTTGTACTGCTATTTGTTTATTATATTCTTCGCCACTTACAAAAGATTTACATAATTTACCAATATGAATATCTGCTGGTGATATTAATAAGCAGTGTCCATCATTTACCTTTGGTTTAACGAGCTTTTGAAAGTTTGGAGAGTATTCTTTAAGTTCTTTTAATAATTGTTTCTTAAACTCTTTTAAATCGTTTTGCTTAAAATTAGGATTCTTAAAATATAAACTGGCTTTTTTATTCTTTATCCAACCGCTGTGTATATCATTAGGATTTAAACCCTCTGCTTCTGCTTCAAGTTTTAATCTTCTGTAATCATTTATAATTTGTGCTTCGTCTGAGTTTAAACGATAGCGTGGATTACCTTTATCTTTCCACCTTTTTTTGTGTGATTTCATTTAACAATTTTGTTAAATATAATAAAAAAAATTTATCTACCTTTTTTAGCTATGCTTCCAAAGTAGTAACCAACGATAGAAAGTACTATACCTTCTACTATTCCTGTAGTGTGAATCATTAACTCTTTATTGTGTACTGGCACTTCTATAAACACTATTGCAACTAATAATAAAACAAAACCACCTAAACCAACAACACCTGTAAAATTCATCATCCAGTCATCACTACCAGCTTTAACCATTTCAACCTCTCTTTGTCTTGCTGAATCTCTATCTTCTACTTCTAACTTGTAAAACTCTACTAATCTATTATGAATTTCTTGCTTTTCTTCAGGTGTTAAGTCAGGGTCTTTACTAATAAGATTTTTTACAATGCCAAGTGTTCCTTGTTCTGGCAAAACATCACCAACCAAATCAAGAACATGAGGTACTTTTTCAGCTAAAAACTTTCCTATTTTACTATCTTTTATTTTTTTCATCCACTACAGCTCTCGCAAGTTTCATCATCTATATTACAAGTTCTTTCTGGTACTGGTACATTCTCCAGTTTTTTAATTAATTCTTCTAAATTAGTTTGATTGTTTTTTTCCATTTAATTTATCCTTTACTTTTTTTGTTTTTGGTTTGAATGATTTTGGTTGTAAATCTAAATATTCTAATTCTGCATTATAGCACGGGCATTGCTTCATAAACTCGTGTTCCTCTACTCCATCGCCATCTTTATCAGGAGAATAATCTCTATGGCCATGAATACTTGCTTGTGGATAAATGTTTTTTAATACTTTAAGTATTTTAATTAATGATGCTTTTTGTGCATCTGTTCTTGTATCTTTCGCTTTTCCGTTAGAATCTAAGCCACCAGTATATGCTATTCCAATACTTGTGCTATTACCGTTCTTAACGTGCGCTCCAGCTCTTGATACTGGTCTACCGGCATTTATTTTACCCTCGATACCAATAATATAATGATAACCTATATCTGAAAAACCGCGATTTAAATGCCACTTTTTTATAGTAGCTGGGCTTACATTGTTACCTTCTTTTGTAGCGGTACAATGTATAACTATTTTATTAACTTTTCTCATCTTTTTTAATTTTAGATTTTACTCTGCGTTTTGCATTAAGTATTAACTTCTCTTCCATTCTTGCGACCTTAACTAATAGTTGTGTATTCTCAGTAATTAATACTTCAATCTTTGCTTCAAGTTCTGTAATTTTATTTGTAAGTGCTTCTATGTTTTGTGAATATACACTAAATTTTCTTTCAGATTTAGTTGCTCCAATATCCATTTTTTTAGATACTAAACCCCAAACTTCCTTAATTCCTAATGCTCCTATAATAGCACTTACGGCCATTAAAATACTGTGGTCATCCATTCTTACACTCTTTAAATAATTCATTCTTCAGGCATTGGTTCACTCCAATCACTACCCGCTAAAATCTCTAATATTTCACTATGATTATATGTTCCTAAAGGTGTTAAACTTCCATCAGTTATAAAACTTGGTTCAACTTGGTAACTTAAAACCATTTGTGTATTAGCTAAATTTCTTCTAACAGATTGAGCAGAACTCTGATTTACTTGTGAAAACAAGACAAGGTTGCTATCTGATAAATTACAAATTATATATGTTCTATTATTCATTTTTATTTATTTAATATTATTAACTTCACGCTGGTGTGTCTTCTGTTCTGTCAAGTACATCCATATTCACTGATAGAGAATTTGCTGTGCTGTAAGGTGCATCACCAATAACTTCATCTCCACCCATTCCAGAGCTTGTTCCATTAGCATAGCTTCCAACACCATCTACAATATCATCCTCAGCCATATTTACAGATGTTCCATCATTACTCCCTTTTTCATCTAATACAGTCCAGTTAGTATTAAAAGAACTATTACTTCCTAACTGCCACCAGCTTACTAAGTTTGAATATGCACTATGATTATTAAGATTAGATGGTACACCCTCATTATAAATTTCTGTTACTTGTGCAGATGTTAAAGCAGTGTTCCAGAGAGATGCATTTGACATAGAACCTGTAAAAGCCCAGCTAAAACCATAAGCACCAAGCTCACAACCAAGAGTTAAATTATAAGAAGTGTTTTCTATAATTGCTCTTGTTTCACTTACTGGGGTTGCTTCTGAATTACCATCTAAATATAGTTTCAATTGTGAACCATCATAAGTTCCAATAACATTGTGCCAATTTCCATCTACTACATTTGTTGTTCCAGCTATTTGAACACTTGCAGAAGAAACGCCAATTTTAAAATTTAGAACACCATTATTTATTCTAATAAAATATGAATCATAAGGAGAGCCACCATAACTTTTATTAAGTAATCTTGGAATTGCGCTTGCTGAGCCACTTGTTTTAAACCACAAACTAATAGTTAATGAACTTGGTACTAAACTACTATCATTACCACAATTTATATAATCATCTGTTCCATCAAAATCCAAAGCATAAGGAGAGTAACCACTTGTAAAACTTAAATCTGATTGCTGTAGTGCTGCTGGTAGCGTGGCTACTGAACCATACATTGTACCATTATTAGAATTAGAACTTGAATCAGGGATAGACCAGTTAGAACCATCAAAAGTAGCAGAAGCATCTAATTTCCACCAACCAATAGGTGTGCCAGTTATAGTAGTTTGAGGAGTTCCATTATTATAAACTTCGGCAACTTGTCCACCAGCAACATCTCCAGCAGTAGGAGTTCCAGAAAAACCATCTGTTAGAGTAGCATCCCACATAACAAAATTAGAAAGTTTACTATCATAATAAAATGTATTATAATACCTCCCAAGTTCTAACGAAATATTACCCCATTCAACATCATTAACTCCAGTTAGTTGAGCATTAAATTTTCCATCTATAAAACCTCTAAGAATGCCTGTTGATGCTGACCAAGTAATAGTTAAATTATGCCAAGTATTTACAGGAAAATCTGTTAAACTTAAAGTAAGTGTTTTATATGTTGAAGTTGTATTATGGTAATAATCTAAAGCTGACGAACTACGAAGTAAAGCAAGTATACCTTGAGCAAACGCATTACTGGTATCGCCAAAAAGAGTTTTGTAAACATAAGAACCAGAATTAAACCAAATAGAAAAAGTATAATTTGAAGTTGGCTCGAAAACACTTAAATTACCAAAATCTATATAATCATTAATTCCGTTAAAACCAAAAACATAATCTTTTAGAGAAGAGTTGGGTGTCAAATATTCTGCTCCGTTAAAACTATCTTGGTCACCTAAAGGATAGTAAGCTACAGGTTTTGGACTTAAACTCATTGGGTTTCCTATGCCAGTAGAGCTTGAACCATAAAGAGTTGTTACTTGGCTTGAGGAAAGTGTGTAGTTAAATAAACACATTCCGTCAAGTTGTCCTGTAAAATAGTGACTTATAATTCCTCCAAGATTTCTTGCAGCTATTGTAAGACCTACTCCTCCTGTTTGTATTGTGCCTGTTGTAGAAATAGTATTATCTAAACTACCATCTATATATATTTTTTTATCTCCATTTTTTTCATAAGTACAACATATATGATACCATGTGTTTGTGCTTAAAGAAGTAGAAGAATAAAAATCAGTTCCAGAAGTTAAACCACCTGTGTAAAATCTAATTCTTCCATCACTATAAAAAATAATAACTGAATCTATACCATAGCCAAATATATAACCCTCTGAAATAGTTGGCTTTTTTACCCAAAAAGAATAAGAATGAGATTCTGTAAATATTTGTATATCATTGCCACAATCTATTCTACTACTCCCATCAAAGTCCATAGAATAGTTTGAAACCTTACTTTTATTTTCTTCATTAGGCAAACGCCATTGTCTATTATAGTAGTTGCTCATAATTAATCTCCCATTCTATTCCAGTAAACCAAGTTGCTACCTGATACTGTGGTTAAATCTTTAGTTAAATTAGTTCCTGTTGCGCTGTATATCTCAGATACTTGAGTAGCTGTTAGAGCTGTGTTCCAGATTGCTACTTCATCTATTTGACCGTTGAAATATCTATTTGGTGATGCTGTTGCTCCTATTATAGCTTTAGCATTACTAGATGATGTTACTATCGGTGAACCTGTAGATAAGTTTTCAGCTACTTTAGCTCCATTTAGGTAAAGTTTTAAAGTAGAACTTTCATAAACAGAAACTACATTATACCAAACACTAGTATTTAAACCTGTTGTATATGTTGCTAATGGAAAGGTACTTCCAACTTTAATTCCAGTTTGAAGCTGTCCAGAAGTAGAAAATCTTATAACAAATGACCAATTATCACCAGCATCAACTGATTCTTGCTGAAACAAAACAGCAGCTGTAGATGATGATATACTACTAGCTTTAAACCATAATGAAACACTTGCTGTTGTTGCGGCATCAAATGTAGATTTTAAACTTGTTCCAACATCTATATAATCATTTGAACCATCAAAGTTCATACTATAATTATTAGCAATACCAGCTAAAGCAATTTCTACAGTTTGAGTAGATGTATTTGGGCAAACACTTGAACCACTTGAAGTAGTATCATAAGTAATTGTATGAGTAGCAATAGTTGAAGCACTTAAATCTATTTCTCCAGTAGTTGAATTAATTACTAAACCAATTGTTCCGCTGAACGTTCCACCTGTTAATCCTGTAATAGTTGGAGTTGGGTCTGCATCTGTTGGCTCATAACTACTTGCTGAATAAGCAAAGGCAGCATTATCTAAAGCATTTAAAGTAACATTTGCAGTAGCAGTATCTGAATCAGTATCTGTATATGTAATAACATAAGTTGCACCATCAGTAGAAGCATCAACATCAATAACACCTGTTGAACTACTTGTATTTGAGCCACTATCTGCAAATATTATTCCAGATGTAGAGCTAAATGTACCAGCACCAGTATTGCCAGCTACTGTTGGTTGTGGTGTATCTCCAATGCCATCACAATATGCACTTGCTGAGTAAGTAATAGAAAGTGCTAAACCACCCTCAATATTAGTATCTCCAGCAGGTGATGTTTCATAAACTTTACCCCAATTATTAGCAGAATTGGTTTTACCTTTTCCCCAATCATTAGTGTTTTCTACTGCACCTTGTCCCCAATTTATTGTGTTATCTGGCATAATATATTTTTAAAGTACCCAACCTCCAAAATCTGCAACATCATCTGGATACATATCCTCTTGAGAATTACTATAATACTCAGGTATTAACCCAGCTGCGTTGTTTTGCATATAATCTATAAATCTATTAGTGTAAAACTGTGCTGTTGTTCTGCTTCTTTCTACTAAGCTATCTACGTGTTCTTTTGTTAATGCTGTGCTATTTTCAGGGTTTTTAGTATATATACCACCATTTGAAATATTAACACCCGCATACGGTAAGTATTCAACCATACTCCAATGTAAGAGCATACTTTTAATGTAATCATTTACCAAAGCTAAATAAGGATTTGCTAAAGTACCAGCAACTATTTCATTTTGTATTTTAACATATAAATCAGTACCTAAGTAATTCTGAATATGTATATCCTGTGCTTGATTTATAAATGGTAACAGCTTATCATTATCTATATTACCATTAGCAGCAGTAAATACTGAAATATCGTGTCTTGTTACAAATAGTGCTTTACTCATTTTACAAATCCTTTTTTATTCCAATATGCAGCAGTATAGCCAGCATACTTCATATTTTTTGGTGCAATAGATACTTTCTTTGCGTTAGTTTCTGGTCTAAAACCTCTTTTAATAGCTTGTGTTGTACTTATTGCTTCGCCTAAACTTCTACCACCTTTTCTTGCATACAGTTTACGTGTCCACCTATGGTTGCATCTCGCACCGCCTTTGTAAAGCCAGATTGAATATGTGTCAGAACCACCTTTACCAAAACCAGCATTTACAGGTTTTTTACCCATCTCAATAATATCTTCTTTTCTATATACTTTTTTAGCAGCCATCATTTTATCGCAAAATGTTCTTGAGCTACTTGCTGGATTAGGTGCTGCTTCATACATATATCTAACTAAAAACTCAGTACCTTCTTCTGTTTTCTTTTTAGAAGTTCCATCTTGTTCACTCTCTCTATATGGTTTAGCACTACCTGTACTTGCAAACTCTTTTTTAGATGTTTTATTTATTTCTGTTACTACAAAATCAAGTTCTTCTTCTAAATCATAATCAACTTCAGCACTATGAACCATTTCATAATCTTTTAATAATTCCTCTTCATCAATACCTAAATCAATTAATTCATCTAAAGCAGTTCTTTTAGAATTAGCAGCCATTAATTCTAATTCAGTTTCCTCATCTTTTATTCCTGTTTGCTCTTCTTCTACCTCAGCATTATCAATATCTTCTAAGTCCATAAACTCAAGTGGCTCAATAGTTTTAAAATATAGATTTAAACTAATATCATTAACAGCTAACATTTCATCAATAGAATCAATAAGCAAGTTTTGATAAGGTTGTATAACAACATTATTAAACAATCTACTTGCATTTTGTATCTCATCTGCATTATTACCTAAACCATTATTTCCATCTCTTAAACCAATTAATAAAGGCGAAGTAACACGATGTGTAAGCATTATTTTTTTAGAACATTCAGAACTTAAATATTCGTAGTGCTGAGGTGCATTATCAAGTGGTATATCTTCAACAGTTGTTTTACTTTCTGCATTATTGTTAAATGCAACAATTACCTTTTCACCATAGCTACCAGTTAGCTTTTGCATTACATCATTCTTAATAGCTAATTGTTTTTCTCTATCTGGCACGCCATTATTAAAATTAACCACCTTTGTGCCACTAAAAGAGTTTTGTGTCATATTAATTAAGTAACCAGATATTTCACTTTCTAATGTAGCATAAGCAGTATTATAATCTGCTGGTGAATAGTAGTAAAATCCAGTAACATATCTTTTTACAATATAAATTTCATTTTGTGCGCCACTACCAAATACAGGAAACTTTTTTAATTTACTATTTCTTTGTACTTTACTCCAATCAGGTGCATAATAATAATTCTTTATCTCACCTTTATCATTCATCTTTTCAGCTCTTAAAGTTTCACGAGGAAAGTGTGTAATAGCTGATATTTTATTACCTGTGTATGTTACTTGAAAACTTGCTTCTCCTAATAGTTTTAAATCTTGACAAACTTTTCTTAAGCAATCATTTTTAATTAAACTTTTCATTTGTGCATACTGTTCTGGTTTTTTATTAGAATCAGTAGCATCTAAACCTTTGCCATATATTTGATTAACAACGCCATTTATTACCGCTTGATTTGTAGTGCTATCCATGTAGCAATCTATCAAGTTTTGATAGTAGTCATTGTTATCGCCTATTGATACATAATTTTTATTACGTTCTTCTGTAATAGTAGGCCGTTCATATTGATTAAGTTGTATTAAGTGTAGATTATCCATAATATACAAAGTTGTTATCTCCTGTACTTTGTTCTATATAAACACCATTTGAAATTTCATAATCTGAAAGTGTTTGGTCAGAACAGTACATTTTATCTTTAAAAATTATTGCGTTGTCTGTTGTATTGGTGATTGTAATTGTATAGTAATTATTTTCAATTAATGCTTGAGTAGTTGAATATTGATAATAGTAATCCAGCTCAGAAAATGTTGCATCATTATCTGTTGCTATAACTTTATTTTGAGCTTCTGATTTTATCACTAATTTATAAGTTTTACTACCAGTTATTGTTTCTCTTGGTATAAAGTTAATAATTCGTGTGCCACTTGTAGTTAATATTTGCATATTTTTTTAATAAAAAAGGGGTGGCTAATCACTTCCACCCCTCAATCAAACTATATATTATGAATCACACAATTATATTAATCGCGTCTTTTTTAACTATTTGTACCTACAGTAACTGTTACAGTTGCAGAACTCATTCCAGCAAGAGGGTCAGCAGAAGTACCACCAGCAATAAAATTAGCTGGTTCTAATTCTTGCCCTGTTAGCGTTAATGAATAACCGCTTAAGTCACCAAAAGCTGTACCAGTAGCTATACTTCCACCAGTCACTTCCATTCCGTGTTCTAAACCACATAAAAAGAAATTTCCGTTTCTATCTTCTACACAAACGTGAGGTCTACCGTAAGCCATCAGTTTCAATTCCTTATTATCTTCTTTAGATAATTTAGGTAGTGTTAAAGTTAATGTTTCTTCAAAGAATGTTGTACCATTCTCTCTACTTGAGGTAATAGCAGTTTCTAAACTATTAGTACCTTTTAAATCGTATTGTAGTAGAGTTATAGTACCTGTCATGTCTGTAATTTCATCAGCAGTTTTTGTTACAGTGCCAAGCTCTCCAAAATCGCAGAACCAAGCTCTAACAATACCGCCAATTACATCTTTACAAGGTACTTTTCTACCAGCCGTTAAATCACATGCCATTTGTTATTGTTTTAAATTAAGGGAGCATTTCAGCCCCCTGTTATTAATTAATTATTAGGCGTGGTATAAAACTATATCAGAACCTATTCCGTATTGTACTCCAGAAGTAAATCTCATTATTACTCTGACATTTTGTGAACCGTCAAGGTCAGCCATATCTAATACTTTAACTTCATTCATATCTGATAATAAACCAGTTCCAAAGTATAAGTTAGATTTTTGAGCAGCCATTGCAGTATCATCAGCTAAACCGTTAGCAACGAAGATTTTCACACCATCAAAAGATAGTTGTCCACCAGCGTTATACCATTGTGTACCTTTTGAATCAGTACCAGCAGCACCAATTGAAGTAGCAAAACCACCTAAAGCTCTTACATAAGCTCTTGCAATGTTTTGTGATACGTAAATGTGTAAATCTTCTTTGTTGTAAAGTGCAGAAGGTACTGCATCAACAATAGAACCTAATTTATCAATTACGTTAGCAGCAGTAACAGCAGCGTGAGATGCTACATCAATAACATCACCATCAGCTAAAGCTAAAGTAACTAATCCATCAAATTCTCCAGCGTTGGCTGTAACACCTTGCCAAATGTTTTGCTCAGTTTTTTCAGCTACTAAACCAGCTACGTGGCCAATAATGAAATCTGAAAATTTAGGTGGCATTTTATCAAATGCAGAATATCCCATTTGAGCAGCTTCCCAATCTGATTGGAAATCTTGCTTGCAAAACTCAAGGTTTACTTGAAATTCTTCTGGTTGTAATAATCTCTCAGTTAATGTTACTTGGTCAGCAGTTCCAGAAAAATCACAAGCAGCATTACCTATAACAGATGATGCAGTTGCAACTTTCTTCATTGTTGACTTATATTTGATATTAGGCATAACTTCTATTCCGCCTTTATCAATTGTGTTAGCACTCAATAAAGCTGCTGACAGGTATTTCCCCGCAAACTCACCAGCATAGGTGCTTGTAATTGGTGTATTTAAACTATTCGCCATTTTATTTTATATTAATTATTGTTAAAAATTTTATCAAAAACCCTGTCTTTCGTTGTTTGTGTTCTATTACCTCCAATGTGGAAATTTACTTTATTATCAACTTCAGCTTCAGGATTATGTTTTACAGGTTCAGGAGCAACAGCAGAAAGTTCTTCTTTTGTATCTTCTATTACTTCTTCCTTCATTTCTTCTTTGTCTTTGTTACCCATTTTTTCAATCATACCTTTGATTTCTTCAACAGCAGATTTAAATTCTTCTTTGGTAACATATTCCATTTCTTTTTTCTCTTCTTCCTCTAATTCAGTTTCTTTAACTTCTTCAGATTCTTCAGATAATTCTTCTTCTTCAACCGCTTCCTCAGCAGCTTCTTTAATACTGTCAATTAAACCTTCTTCAGATACAACTAAAATTTTGCCTTCTTCTAATTCATATTCACCAATTGGTAAAGCAATTTGCTCATCATCAGTTTTAATAAATACAGATTTTCCAGCTTCAAAAGATTCTGCAACTAATACAGTTCCGTTTTCTAATGTAATTTCAGCCATTTCTATTTTTTCTTCAGAAAGTTCAACTTTTTCACCAACAATATTTTTTATTTTGTTTAGTATTTCGTTTGCTTTCATAATTTGAGTATATATCTATAAACGTTTAAAAACGTTAACTGTTATATTTTTTTACAACTTTATTTTATACTTTACCTATTCCCTGCGCTTGTAAGCTACCATCACAGCATTTATTACTGTATCTTTTGCCATCTGGGCATAAGCAACCACGCTTTGTATTTTTAGGAGATGTATTACTTGGTGTTTTAAATTTTTTATTTTTCATATTATTTCTTTTTTACGCAATTAGGTCTTCTTTTTCCATTTATTGTTTGCCATCCTTTTTGTTCGTACCCATCCCAACAAGGCGATTTAGTTGTTTTACCAGCTTCAACAATATGTTCTTTACAAGGCATATACCATTCTTTACCCTCAAATTCGTGAACGTGAAAACCCTCACAACCTATATTTTTAGCCATTTCTTCAGCTTTCTCTTGTGAGTTATAAGCTAACCTATCATCTATAATTGCAAAAGTTCCATCTACTACCATAGAAGCTAAATTAATTTCACCTAATTCTTTTAACTTACTTTCACTCCATCTTAAACCAGCTTTACCACCCCACAATAAATAACTAATAGTACCACACGCTTTTGTATCTCCTTCATCATAATACTCTTGCGCTCTACTTAAATATGAGTACATTCTTTTTAAAGTTTGTAAACTGATGTTTTTTTTATCTCGGAGCTGGGTGGCACGAATTTTCCCCACCTGCGTGGCGCAACGATTATTTACTTTTTCATTTAGTTCTATACCTCTTTTAGCATTATTACTAACTGCTTGTGGATAATCATTATAAGTTTCTAATTCTATTTTTTTACCAGATTTTGTTCTCTTATCTTTTTTAATTAATGCTTTTATGTTACTAAGCATATATTCTGCCTCTTCTTCTTCAATAGCTGCCATCTCTGCTTTTGTATCAGGTTTTTTAATTTGTGCTTTATCTGCAAAATATCCCTCAATACTAAATCCTTTTACTTTGCCAGTTTTTACATAATCATTCCAAATTTCATCATTCTCTACTTTCATACTAATCATCCAAGTTCCTTCTGGCATTTCTAAACCATACTTTGCTGATTTATCCATTTTAGTATCTTCTACTATCCAGCTTTCCACAACAGTTAAACCATTCACGCTCATTTGGTGTTCTAAGGTTGCATTGTTTTGATTACTGTTTTGAAAAAATAACTCGCTTGCTCTTCTTACTGTATCTTTAGAAAAGTAAACATAAAACATAGTATCATTACGCTTTCTAAATATTGGCTTGTTTGGTATAAGTGCTGCGCCAAGAAGTAGTTTTTTCTCTTCATCTATTTTTGCAAGTTGTATTTCATCACTTGCTAATGCTATAAAGTCAGATTCAATAGCTGGATTCTCTACGATGCTAACCGCATCTATTCCAACCATTTCTTCATTTTCTTCATCTAATATTAATTCTATTATATCCATTGTATTTTATTTTAAAAAGTTGCTTGTTGTATTGTATTGTTTTGTAGTTGTTGTGCTGTTGTTACATCTCCAGCTACTACAAATGCTTGTGTTGGTGGTTGATTTGTAAGAGCCATTGCCACTTGATTTGCTTGACTTTGTCCTACTACATTAAAACTTGGTGGTTGTGTCGCAGCATTTAAACTACCACCACCAGTTGTATCATTTACACTTGGTTTAGCACCTCCACCACTTGGTTGAAATTTTGTTGCAGATATTGTTGCTATTTGAGCAGCACCAGCTAAAGCCATTGCGGCAGCGGCAGCGTAGTTTGTAAAAGTTAAAGTTTTTACTGGATGTGATAATTCATTTATTATACCTTGCGCTGTGTTAATTGTTGCCTGAGCAATACCAATAGCTTTATTTATTTTAAATGCTTTCTTCGCCCTTTTTTCATCTCCTTTAGCAAAAGCATCAGCAATTTGACCAATAGAAGTTAAAGCACTTGAAGCAAAATCAAATTTTGCATTGTTAAGGGCTTTATTTCTTTCATATTCTTCTTCTTCTCTTATAACATCATCACGAGTTCTTTCGTCTTTAATTTTATTAATATTTCTTGAAATTAAATCTTCTGCGCCAGTTCTAATTTCTACCTTTTGCGCTTCCCTTGCTTGTAACTTTGGCATTTCTTCAAAGTCCAATTTTTCTATATCGAACTTGGCTGTTCTTAAATTTTGCAATTCTTTAATTTCAGCTTGTATTGCTTTAACTTTTTCATTTCTAACAGCTAATTCTTTTCTTGTTGTTGCTTCTACATCAAGTATTGCTTTTAGTTCTGCTTCTTTTAACTTTATTAAATCTCTTGTTGCTTTTTCTTCTTCTTTTAAACCATTAATATTAGCATCTGTTTTAGCTTTGTTACTTTCTTCTAATTCTCTGTCAATTCTTTCTTGTTCTTCTTGTTTTAACCTATTTAAAGTTCTTTCAAAAAGATTGCCTTCTTCTGCTCGTTTCTTGCTTATATCAGCCCAGTATTTAGCATCTTCATTTGCTTTTGCTAATGCTTTATTTAATGCTTCTCTTTCTTTTGCAAGTTTTTCTTTGTCAATTGCTTTGCCTATAAATGGGATGTCAGCAATAGTTTCTTTAAAACTTAAAAAAGAATTTTGTATGCCTCTTAAAGTATTTTTAATTCCTGTTTTAAGAACTGCTAAAGAAATGCCAGCAGTTTCTCTTATTTCTTTAAAAAACGCTCCTGTTGCTTTACTAACAAAAGTTAAAGTATTTACAATTCCTGTTAATGCTTGAACAAACCCTCTTGCTATTTTGCTAAATATACCTTCACCATCTTCAACAGATAATAAGAACCCTTCCCAAGCTGAACCCAGTTTTGTAGTATCACCATCTAAATTATCTAATCTTGTTTCTGCAATACCAGCAGCAGCACCTAAACCTTCAAAAGCATCAGTTGCCCCATTTAATTCAGTTAACAATTTTGCAGTTGATTCTGCATTTTCTGCTAAGGTTATAGCAACACCAGCACCTCTTTTATCAAACAAATCAAGAGCAACAACATTTTTATCAGTCGCATTATTAATTTTAGTAAATGCTTCTTCCATTGTTAAACCATCTTCAGCTAATGTTAAAAAGATATTTCTAAGAGCTGTTCCTGATGTTGAAGCATCAAAACCAGCGTTTGATAAAGTTCCAAGCATTGCAGTTGTTTCAGATAATGAAACATTTGCTGTTTTTGCAATAGGGGCAACAGTAGTTAAAGCAGTATTTAATTTATTAAAATCTAATGCAGAAGATGCAGTTGATTGAGCTAATATGTCAATTACTTCTTTTGAATCAGTTGCTTCAAGTCCAAACGCTCTTAAAGTAGAACCAGTAAAAGCAGCAGCTTCTCCTAAACTAATACCCATTGACGAAGCTAAGTTCAAAGTAGCTTCACTCATATCTAATATATCTGCTGTTGGAAAACCTAATTTTGCTAATTCTGTTTGTAGTGATGCTACTTCCATAGCAGTAAACTCAGTAGAACTTCCTAATTCTTTTGCGCTACTTGCTAAAGCATTCATTTCTTTTTCAGTTGCACCTGTAACCGCTTTTAATCCAGACATTGCTTTGCTAAACTCTGCGCCCTTTTTAGTTGCAGCAGTAAATAAGCCAGCTAACGCACCAGCAGCTACAACAAATGCTCCTATACCAGAAGATAATAATGCAACCTTTAAAGTTTTAAAACCGCCAACAATTCTCTGTATTGGAGCTGGTAAAGCACTTAAAGAATCATTTAAACCTTTTATACTTTTACTTCCTGTTTTACCAACTTCTTTAGCTGTTTTACCTAAATCTTTTACTTTTTTATTTGTTTTATTAACGCTTAAATCTGCGCTATTAGTATCAAATATAATTTTAGCTACATATTCTTTACTCATTTCTTCATTCTTAATTGATTAAACCCTTCTTTAAATGTTAGTGGTACTTTATTGATACCTAATGCTATATTTATATGTTCACTATATAAATTATTTTCTTTACAAAATTCTAATGCTTCTAATATTGTTTTCACGTTGGTTCGTTTAATAGTTCAAAATTGGTTTCTCCACTTTGTAATTTAGTAGACATCTTATTTATTGTGTAAGCTCTTGTTCCAACCACAATTAAATCATCTAATGTTAGATTCAATAATACTTTAAGTGGTAGTATTGCAGAAAACTTAAATATTCTTGTTCTTTTGTTAAATACTCTTGTGATATAATTTGTATAATAAGTTTGAAATAAACTATTGTTGTTACCACCATAATCAGTTAGTGTATAAGTATTTATTTCACTACCAAAGTTTAAATTATATGTAGGTGGTGTTGATGATGTACCTAATTCATTACACGCGCTTGGCATCCAATAGTTTGTTAAATCAAATCTATCAAAAGATTGAGCTGAATTATCTGCTAAAGCTCCATAAACTTCAGGTCTTGTATTATAAACAAAATGTACTTCATCTGCTGATTGCTGATAAATTCCATAAAATAAAAGTGGTTGCCCTATACTTGCTTCTAAATTATCATCTAAGAAAGTACCAACTTGAACTGTAGTTAATGCACCGCTTGTTTTATCTTGTAATCTTTCAAACAACATATGTTCAAATGGTAAAGTAATTTTATACTCATTCTTTTTACTTGCATCTCCTATATAGTTTAGTTCTCCATATCTTCTATTGTTCATACTTCTAAAAGTTTGAGCAAGTATGCTTTTAGGTTCTGAGTATTCTAAATCAACATTTGAAAATGGTAATGCTTCACTTACTGTATGCTCATCAGTTTTAACATATTCTGTAATGTCAAAAGTATCTCCACCAGCATAATAATTATCTAAAGTTCTAACTACTATTTCATCATTAAAATCTACATAAGCAGTTAAGTTAAATGCTCTAAACAAACCATTTAAGAAATCTTTAATTTTTATTTCTGGTATTTGTTCTGTAATAATTATTGTAGCACTTGTTACAATACTTGAAGATACACTTGAATAATTAGCTGTATAATCTCTTTCAAATCTACCAGAACCAGCTCCAGTTGATGAATCACCATTATCTTTGTAATTGTGCCTAATTTGTATAGTTGCAGCAAATGTAATAGGGTCAACACTTCTTACTCTTGCAAATAACCTTTTAGATTCATTTAAATCTAAAGCATTAGAATATGAATCACCATAACCAATTGAATGATTATCAGCACCAGTTATATTATTTTTTGATGCCACAATAGTATCTGTTAAACTATCTACAATTTCTATTGAATAAGGTATTGTACTTGAAGCTGGTGTTATATTAACTTGAAAGAAATAACCTTGATGATATTGCACCCCTATTGCAACAGGTTGTGTAAAAGTATAAGTACCATTACTAAAATCAACTTCAGGATATGATATACCATTAAAATGAGTACAATTTGCTGTTGCTGATGTGCAAGTAAAACTACTATCATCTAAACTTACAACTAAATCGCCTGTAATTCTACCTTTAGCTCTATGTAGCCAAAAGTATAAATTGTTCATAGCAGCAGAATCTAAAAACTCACTTGTCTTAAAAGTTATACTGTACTGCTGTTCAATAGCTTTTATAATATTTTTTACAGGAATAGCTGGTTTTAAATCTTCAGGAAATACACCACGTTTACCAAGATGTGATGCATTCTGATGATTGCTAATGTTTAAACCATTATCTTGGCTACCTGTAGCATCATAAATATAACTTTGTGAATGTGCTATTAATGGATATATAATTGCATTTGAATAACTTACACTATCTACAGTAAAATCTTTTCCATTTTCTAAAGCATCTTTTACATAAGCAGCATCTGCATTATGATTAAAATTGTTTAACCAAACTAAATCTGAAAGCTGGTCTTCATTAATCTTATTTTTAAATGTTACTGTATTACCAAAGAATGTAACCTTATACATTGATGGCTCATTGTGTTTTAAGACAACTTCATTCAATTGTATTTTACCAAATCTAAAATGCAAGTGGTTTAATTCAATTCTTGCTTCACAAAATATATTTGCATCAAATCCTTGTATATCTGAGTTATACCAATGTTTAAAAATCTTGTTATTTGTTTTACTTGCTGGTAAATTAAAAGTCCTTGAGTAATCAGTAAATAATTTATCAATATCACTTACATCTTGAATAACTTGAGTTAATGAAATAAGTTCTTCTTCCATTAAGTCAACTCTAACAAAATCTTGAGTTGCATTAGTGTTTGTTAATTGTGGTTGTATGTATAGAATTAGCTTCTGCATTATCTAATATTATTTACTAAAGCAAATGATTTTTCAAAACTCATAGTGTAGTTTATTAACCTATCATTTAAACTTGTTTTTTTAGTAAATGAACTATCTTTTAAATTAACTGGATATATGTTAGCACTTGAATCAGTTAACCAAATATTTTCACTGACCATTAATTCTTCAAAAAATGGATTCATTAATTCATTGACAAAACCACTATTTAATAAAACAGATTCTGTTGCATTTGCATTGAATGTTTTCTTGGCGTGTGCTGTAGTTGAATAAGTGTTAAATGTTAGAGATTCTTGGCAATCGCCGCCTGGTTCTTCAGGTGGGTCTAATTGTACTGCTCTTGCTTCAAATATGCTTCTATTAAAACTCTCACTTCTACTTTCTAAACTATCTACAGATTTTTTAAAGAAAAATAAATCTTGCATTGCACCCCATCTATTTACAAATGTTATTTTGTTTACTGGGTATTTACACTCTTCAATTTCTGTTGTGTAAATAGTTGTAAAACTTGTAGTATCATAAGTAACTTTAACTCTTGCAACATCTTTTACACTTGTATTAGCAAATTGAGAATATTGTATTTTTTGATTTTGATTACCATTATCAGTAAAAGTATCTGTTCCTACTGTAATACCATTAGCTCCTATATATTCAACTTGGCTTACTCTTTCAACATTTACTGGTATTGTTAACGTGCTTCCTTTGTGATATTCAAAGTGAGTGCCTGTTATCATTGCAATAGGTTCTGTTGTGTAGTTAACTCCTTCTTTAAATTTATTGTAACCCTCTTGTGCTAAGTAAGTGTTGGATGTTACTGAGCCAATTATAGTACCATCTGCTTGCCTTGCTGAGGTTGCAACAGTCACCCAAATAGAACTTTTAGCTGAAGATGCAGAATAAGTGCCTGTAAATATTTGTTCTAAGTGGTCGTTTACTATTTCACTAATATCTACAGTAACAGAATCTTCACTTCCTAATGGTTTTTTTTGTAGTGCGTATGTAGCATACAAATCATCACAAACTTCTGTTGATGAACTTAAGCCACCAAATACAGTTATATTAATTTGAAAGTAACTTAAATTACTATCTGCTTCTTGTGGTGTTCTTATAAAAAATGGGCTTCTTGTTCTTATTATTGTACTCATTGTAAATCTAATTTATCTTCTAAATAACCAGCAACTATTTCATCTCCGTATAAATCTAAACCACGTTCAAATGGTTTTGTAAAAAATAATGTTGCTCTAATTCCTTTGTTTTTAATACTTCTTGCAATTAAAAAATTTAATGATTGCCTTTTAACAAACTTGCCTTGCTTATCTCTTGGTGCAATACCTTTTCTAATACCCCACTTATCAAATACTCTGCTTGGTGGTTGTTTTGTAGTGTATTTAAATGGACTTGCAAAACTTTCACGATATGTTGATTTTGCACCCTTAACACCTTTATCTATAAACTGCCCATAATCCTCACTAAGAAAAGAAACTTTATCTCCTTTAATATTATATTCTAAACTATTATATAGTTGTTTTGTAGCATTGTTTTTACCACGTGTTAAATTACTACGTGATTGTTGAATAACATACTTTGCGTATTTCTCTAATGCCTTTTTAAATTCACTCATTAGCAGTAAGTCATTTCATCTTTAGTACCAGC
>CEPW01100129.1_pt1 | contig 27547 bp, 11 predicted proteins | sample 356211 | NCBI WGS metagenome assembly CEPW01 (sample SAMEA2620021, study PRJEB7988) | marine metagenome | biome: marine biome (ENVO:00000447); feature: deep chlorophyll maximum layer (ENVO:xxxxxxxx); material: "saline water (ENVO:00002010), including plankton (ENVO:xxxxxxxx)" | depth 25 m
AAAACTCGACGAGAAAAAATCGAGTAAAAAAAAAGCGCAAAACACAAACGAGAAGAGACGAAAAACAATACATGATGGAACCTTTGTTGTGTGTGTGCTTTGAAACCGTGTCGTCGACTCCTCGGCTTTGGGGGTGCTCTCTCTCTCTTTCGTCATGACGACGACGACGACGGACACCCACCCGTTCGTGTGCCTGCACGTGGCCGAGAAACCGTCGCTGGCGAAATCGATCGCGACGCTTCTTTCGTCGTCCGGAGGAGAGGAGAATGGCATCGTCGACTTTGCCAACACCAACGAACGTGGTGGTGGTGAAAATGATGACATCGTCGACGACGATGGAAAACGAAAGAGAAGGTCGTCGTCGACGACGCTAAAAACGAGGAAATCGTCGACGTCGATCGATGTGCACGAATTCTCGCGACCTTTTTTGAACAGGAAAGAGTGCGCGCATCGATTCACGTCCGTCGCTGGACACGTGTGCGCGATTGACTTTCCAGAGAGGTTTCAAGATTGGGAACTGGATCCGAAACTGTTGTTCGACTGCGCGACGGAAAAGAAAGTGACCGCGGGACGAGTGCGAGGGAGTTTAGAACGAGAAGCGAGAACGTGCGACGCTTTAGTGCTGTGGTTAGATTGCGACAGAGAAGGAGAAAATATATGTTTTGAAGTCATGGATGCGGTCGTTCCACGAATGCGAGGAGGAGGAGGCTTGCGAAACGTCTACCGCGCAAAGTTTAGCGCGATATCCAAATCGAGCGTCGAGAACGCGATGAAAAATTTAGCGAAACCGAATAAGGATGAGAGCGACGCGGTGGATGCAAGGCAGGAGCTGGATTTGAAAATGGGCGTCGCGTTTACGCGGTTTCAAACGAAGTATTTTCAAGATAAGTTTAGCGGGTTTGATTCGAGGTGCGTGAGTTACGGACCGTGTCAAACGCCGACGCTTGGATTTTGCGTGAAGAGACATTTGGAGATTATACGGTTTGTGCCGGAAAGTTTCTGGCGGTTAAAGTTGAATTTACCAAGTGGTGTCGATATGTCAGCCACGAAAAAGCAGAAGGAACGCAAAGATGATGATGATGATGATGATGATGATGGTGATGAAATTGGCGCGTACGAAATATCCGAGTGGAAATGGCATCGCGAACGCGTTTTCGACGAACCGAGCGCGATATCTTTAGAAGCGTTGTGTTCGGAATTTCTTAAAAAGAATAACAAAAAAGGCAAACTGGTGAGTACGATTCGGTCGAAACAATCGAAGAAACCTCCACCGGGTATGAATACGGTCGAGATGTTGAAAACGTGTTCGAAAATGGGTATCGGCGCGCATCGAGCGATGCAAATCGCCGAGAGACTATACTTGGATGGATTTATTTCTTATCCACGAACAGAGTCGTCAGCGTATCCGCCTGGGTTTGATTTCAAAAGAATCATCGCCTCACAAACGAGCAACGATGAATGGGGCGACATAGCGAAAAAAATTCTAAGTTTTCCTTCGATTAGAAAACCGTCCGGCGGGCAAGACGCCGGCGATCACCCACCGATTACGCCCGCCGGGAGATTCGGGAATCGAAATTCCATGAGTGGCGAGATGTTTCGCGTGTACGAGTTAATTTCGAGACACTTTTTGGCTACGTTACTTCCGGATTTAGTGTTGGAGAACATAGAGAGTGAAATTGTGATTGCCGAGAGCGAGAAGTGGAGAGCTAAAGGCGTGAAAATTCTCGATTTTGGATGGACTGAAGCGTTGCCGAGACGCGCGCCGAAACTTAAAATCATCCCGGATACGTATCAGTTGTCGGAGAGCGACAGTAAAAATAATAAATCAAGAGACGTAGATGTGGTTTCAGTCACGGTTGACCGAGGCGAAACGCAACCTCCGAAATATCTCACGGAATCTGAACTCATAGGCACGATGGAGAAAAATGGCATCGGCACGGACGCTTCCATTCCAACACACATCAACACCATCGAGGCGCGTAAATATTGCGAAATTGTTGCGCGAGATGGCAGAAGAGTCGTACCAACCGAATTAGGAATTACTTTATGTCGTGCATACGCCTCCATCGACGAAGAACTCGCGTTACCGACCGTTCGCGCGCACATCGAGAAACAACTCGATTTAATTGCCGAAGGTAAAGCGGATAAAAACGCCGTCGTTTCGCAAGCGTTGATGCAAATTAAAGCTAAGTTTATACATTTCGAAAAGAACATCGCCATCGTGGATAACTTATTTGAAGCCTCGTTCGCGTCGCCGAAGGAGCTTCAATCGACACCACACACCGTGTGCGGTCGGTGTCGAAGGTACTTAAAACTCCAAGCGTCAGGGAGACGACGTGGACGGAAAACGTATCGATTATTTTGCGAAACCGAGGCGGAAACGTTTGAATGCCCAAGGAATGCGAGCTCGATTAAACCGTGGTCGGGAAGATTTTGCGAGATTTGCGATTTCGAGTTATCCATATACGAAACGTCCGATGGCGAACGCGCATATCCGTTCTGCCCGTTTTGCTACAACCATCCTCCAGATTTTGGGACTTCAAGTAAAAGCGCAGGAGCGGGCGGGTGTCCACATTTCGCTTTACACCCGATCGTGAGCGAACGCGCGATCGCTCCGTGCCCCGAGTGTGAAAAAGAAGCTGAGAAGGATCCGTATTACTTGGCGAACGCGACTTTAGGTGACTCGTCGAGTGCAACGGCTGTAGTTTCTTTGCCGCAACTCTTACTCGACCCTATCTTGCGCAAAGGAGGACGATGGCGATTAAATTGCACCAAATGCGACTTAATCATCGGCCTACCTAAAGGTTTGAAGAAAGTAGAAGTTTCGGACGAGCACGAGTGTTCCGCGTGCGATGCAAAGTGCTTGATATTAACGAAAGTCTGCGGCGAACGAGAGGAAACTGAGGAGTTTGAGAAGATTTGTTGTTGCTTCTGCGAAGACGATGTGCGCGACGCATCTGTGATTCAGTTGGCCAGCTCTATTGCCGCAAATGGAGGGGGTGGTGGAGGAGGAAGAAGAAGGTAGATTAGATAAGTTGAAATAGAAATAGAATTTAGAGAATTTTAGGTATCACAGTTCCACTTAGACAGAGCACTTTTCGTTTTACGAGCTAATAAAATTACGTTTTGAATTAAAAATCTAAGTGTTCTTCTCAATTAAGCCATCGCCTTCTTGACAATAGCGGATCTCTTCGATCTCGCGATCGCAACCTTAAATCTATCGAAGTCATTTAACGCCTTTCTCGCACCTTGCTTCGCAATCTTTTGCCCCCATTTAGACGCCGCAAATTCCGCCACCGCGCCTTTATGCGCCGCCTCCAACGCCGCCGCATCCGGACATCTCCCCGTGTCCAATTTAATCGGCGTGATTGCTAAGCGTTTCAAGTTGATGATGCATCGTTTGATACCCGGCGCGTCGACTAAAACTCTGTTTTGGTCGACCAAGTCGACGATGACAACGAGCTTGCCGTACAGTTTGTCCGCTTTCAAGTTGACTAACGCAACTCGGCCTAATTCGACGTTTCTCTGTTCGTAAGTGAGTACAGGAGAGGAAAGTGTGGGTGAGCGCGTGCTACACGAAGACGACAAAGGAGATTCAGCGTTCCCGACGAGAGAGAGCACGGAGCGAGAACGAAAGACGCCTCCATCGATCGACCACCACCACCACCACCACAGAGGGAGAGACCGACGGACGCACATCGTCGTCGTCGTCGCCTCCCTTCCCCATCATCATCTGTCCAAAGCCCCATTCAACCTTTTTTCCGCCGACGACGCGCATTCCGCGCACCACCACGGGCACTCGCCTCGCACCCAACCTCCGACGACACCCGACCGACGCGAGAAGACGCCTTTTTTCCCTCGCGTTCCACGCCCATCCGACGCCCCGCATCGCTCGCGTCCACTCGCCCGGCCCTCGTTTCCGAGTAGTGCGAATGCGAATGCGTCTCACGCAGTAGTAGGAAACAGCGCGAAAACGCGAACACAATCTCGCGGCGAAAGAATAGAGAGCCGCGCGAGCACGCGCGACCCTCGCCGTCGCGGCACGACGACGCGCGAAAAAAAGAACGACCAAAAAGCACGGAGAAAAAAAAAGAACGACGACTTTTGGACGCACCTGGAACGGCATGGTTGATGCGTCTACGAGATTTGCGCGCTTTGTACAAATGTCTGGAGCTGTGTACTCGTTGAGTTTCCTGCCTCTTTTTTTTTTTGGTTTCTTAAACCCTAAACCCTACATAAGAAAAGCACATGGTTTTTTTTGGATTGGATTCGGGACACCACTTGTAAAGACGCACTAATACTAAAACGATATGCGCGTCGTCTTCGCCCGGTGCGCCGCCCTCGTCGCACTTCTCGCGACGACACTCTCTCTCGCGAGGACGTCGGAGGCGTACATGTCGGCGATAAACCCGGAGAAAGCGAGGAGGACGCAAATGATGACGAGTGAAACGACGAACAGAATCGATGATGCATCGTCCGACTTTGGATTGGACGACGTCGAGAATGCGATTTTGGATTCCGCCGCGCCGAGCGTCGACCCGAACGCGTACGCGGAGTTCGAGGGGCAATATTCGGCGGAAGCAGAGGATGGAAACGGCGCCGCGAACGAAGGGTCCTCGGACGAGACGAGATACCACGCGGAAAACGACGTGGAAGGTCAGTTAAGTTTGAGTGGGAAAGCGACAACCAAACAGATTTTGGAAGCGTTGTCTGATCAAGCGATAGCGGACGACGCGGAGGAGCAAATAGAAGCGGTCGAGGACGGCGAAAAAGTCGCGGATAAGGACGGGTTTGTCGTCGAACACGATCACGGAGACCCAAACGGTCACAGGTGTAAACCTATGGTTGGTTTGAGAGGTTTGGAAACGCTTCGCAAACACGAAAAGAGATTGAAAGAAGCGCACGAACGCGGGTTGAACCGGGACGAGTTGAAGAAGAATCCGGAAGGCTTGTTGGAGAGAGAGGCGGCGTACATCGACGCCGAGGAGACAAGGATTGGGTACGAGAATTGTTTGACGGCCGTGATGCCGACATTGTTGAAGACGACGGATTTTACGGCGACCATACGGTGCGAGACGAAAGTCGCGCACCAGAATTTTAACAAGTACCGAAGAGACGCTCTGAAGAATAAGCAGTGGTACGACGAGTTACCGACGCGAGGACGATTTTCGCACACGAGAGGTACGGTGTCAAAGAAGGCTGGGAAAGTAATCGCCTTATACAACGGTTACGCCGTGTGCGTGAAAGAAACCATCCCGACCTTACACTTACACTTGATGGATTTACACCAGGTGCAAAAAAACGCCGACGACACGCACCACCTCATCGAGCGGCCCAAATACGATCCGAGAGGGATTTACAAGGCGAACGGAAAACCGGCTGGTGGACACTCCGGTCTGCAGAGGAGTGTAAAGGAGGCGTTTAATTTGTTCTCCACGAAAGACAAAGACGGGAATAAGTTGAGTAAGAAAGGAAGGAGGATGTTGGCGTCGTCCTCAACGTCTTTCGACGACGACGACGACGACGACGCGCGTATATAACATAAGGAGCGAAAACCTTCAAACCGTTTGTGTAATGCCCAAAGCAATAGATTCATAGCAGCAGCACCAGCAACACCAACTGTAACGGTACCACTTCCGAGAACTCTCGCGCGCACCGTTGAGTAAAAGGCCGATACACTTTTTGCCTCTTTCTTTTCTCTTTTCTCTCTTTTTACATTTCTTTTTGTAGGGAGGAAGGACTTTTTGCGTCTTTTTTCGGGTTCAAATTCGTCAAATTTTGCCCCTCCTCGCGCAATAATAATAATAATCCGCTCTCTCAACCCTCTCGCTTTCGGGACGGCGAGGAAGACGACGCGGGAGACCGGGACTGGGGAGAGCGACAAGAGGCTTCGAGCGGGGCGCATCCGATCGATCGGTGTCGCTTCTTCGTTTTTGTCGTCGCTTTCGAAAGACTCGAGGTAACACAGACGTTGAATTCTTTCGTCGTCAAACAAAACGCGATCGAGAGATGGCGGACGACGAGGAAGAGGCGGAGCGAGAGGGCGCGCCGCGCGCGGAACCAGACGAAGGCGGCGAGAGAGAAGGAGACGACGCGGAGACGACGCGACGCGAATCGTCGGAGAAAGCCGACGCACCCGGCGGCGCCGATGAAGAAAAAGAAGAAGAAGAAGAAGAAGAAGAAAACGAGAAGAAAATCGATAACGATGGTTCTGCCGACGATTCGGACGACGACGACGATTCAGACGACGATTCAGACGATGACGACGACGACGATTCGGACGAATCGGAAGATGAATCTGGCGACGAGGAACCTTCCGATGCAGAAGATCTGGAAGAAGGAGACGACGCCGACGAGGACGAGGACGAGAGAAGAAAAACGAGGAAGAAAAAGAAACGCAAAAACAAGTTCATCGACGACGTCGCGGACGAAGACGACGACAACGACGACAGAAGGAAAAAGAAGAAGAAGCGAGCGAAAGGTAAGGATGGTAAAGTGATGAGTCGATTTATCGACGACATCGCGGACGCGGCCGGATCGGACGACGAGGAAGAGGAGGACGGCGACGAGGACGAAGCAATTGATGATGCCGAAAGAGAAGCTTTGGCGAAGGAAATGGACACCAGATTGCACGCGAGAGTTGAGCAAGCTGCGAAGATTGATGCCGCAGACGATGAAGAATTGGAGAGGATGGTGAAGGAGAGGTACGAATCGAGACGGTACGCGGACGCGTACGACGAAGAAGGTCAGAGACGAGGTCCGATTGTAAGCGATTACGTCGATCAGCAGTCGTTGCACCCAACCGTTCGTGATCCAAAACTGTGGATGGTCGCGGTAAAGCAAGGCAAGGAGAGAGAAGTGACGGTTTGTTTGATGCAGAAGATGATCAACTTGCAAAAAACGAACAAACCTCCAATGAAGATCATGTCCGTGGTGACGCAAGATCATTTGAAAGGATACGTCTACGTCGAAGCCATGCGCGATGATCACGTAAAGAAGGCGTTGCAAGGGTTGAGGCACGTGTATCACATGAAACCTCCGAGATTGGTTCCGTTGAAGGAAATGGTGGAATCTATTTCCGTAGCGAAGAAAGAAGTCGAAATCGTTCGACCAGATTCTTGGGTACGCATGCGATCGGGGGCATACAAAGCTGATTTGGCCAAAGTTATCGAAGTGAATTACGGCGATAACTCGTGCGTGGTTAAAATCTTGCCTCGATTCGATTATCAGCACTTGGCGGATAAAGAATCCGGCGAGGCGAAGAATAAACCGAAACCAACGGTGCGGCCAGCGGCTAGATTGTTTTCTGAAACTGAAGCCAAGAATAAGAACTTATCGTTCGAACGGGGGAAATTCGATCGCACGTTGAACGACCGCGTGGACGTTTTGTGCGGAACGCACAAGATCAAAGACGGGTATTTGTTGAAACGATGCGCGTTGACGACGGTGAAATTGACGGAAGCCCCTTCGCTGGATGAGATTCAAAAGTTTGCTCCGGGCGGTGACGAAGATGAAGACGACGAAGACGACGAAGACGGTGGTGCGGGACGAAAGAAAACGACGAATAACCACATCAATCGTCTTGCAAAGCTTACCATGAATGAAAAGAACGCCAACAAAGGTGTTGCGGCGAGATTTTTTGTCGGCGATCAAGTCATCGTCGTCGAGGGCGATCTTCGAAACTTGGAAGGCGTGATCAAACGCATAGATCCAAACGGACGCGTCATCGTCGATCCTTCGCACAAAGATCTCACGGACCCGTTACCATTCAACCCGGAACAATTGCGAAAACACTTCAAAGTAGGTTCCACCGTTCGCGTCGTTAATGGCGCGCACGAAGGCGCGAGTGGGATGGTGGTCAAAGTTTCCGATCAAATCGCGACTATTTTTTCCACATCCACGAACGAGGAGTTTTCAGTGTTTATGCGCGATCTCGCGGACGATGCCGAGGCGTCGACGCGCGTCGACCGCATCGGCGAGTATGCTTTGCACGATTTAGCTATGTTGGACGACGGCAACGTTGGCGTCTTGACGCGAGTGGAGAAAGATGTCGCGTTTGTGCTCACAAACGTCGGCACGTTAGAACGTCCGAACGTGAAAGCGTGCAAACTCGCAGATTTTAAACGGAAGATGAACTCGAGAAACCAAACTGCGCAAGATGGTGCGATGGAACTCATTGACGTCGGATCTATCGTCCGAATAAACGAAGGCCAATTGAAAGACGTCAACGCGACGGTAGAACACATATATAAAGGCACGATTTGGGTCAAAGCTAGGGGCGTCCAACGAGACGGCGGGATTGTCTGTTTGCGATCTCGTCAGTGCTTCGTCCACGGTGGTCAAGGAACTCGACAAGGTAGTGCCATCCCTGGTCTCACACCTGCAATGCAATCGGCGTTTACCAACGCGCCGAAATCGCCCGGTCACGCGCTCATCGCGCAATCCATGGGACTCACTGCCCAAATGGCCAACGCGAGTGGCGGCACGTACCAACAGCCAGCAATACAACAACGACGACCTGTTATTCAACAACGCAGGGGCAGAGAACGCGCGGATCCTATGGTTGGTAAGCTCGTCACCATTCGACGAGGCGTGTACGCGGGATACAAAGGGAAAGTGGTCGATTGCGGACCGAAAACTGCACGAATTGAGTTACAAGCGCAAGCCAGAACGGTTACGGTTAATAGAGAAGAGCTTGGTGGCGGGCCTGGCGCTGCCTCGATGTATAGCACGGCTGCTCCAGCTGCGTACGGAGGTTATGGTTATGGGCAACAACCGGTGGATCGCTACGCGGCGAAAACGCCAGCGCACACGGCAGCGACGCCCGCACATGGTGCGGGCTACGCGACGACGCCGGCAAGAGATAACGCTTGGAACCCAACAATGACTCCGGGAAGAGACGACGCATGGGGTGCCGACGAGCCAGCCGGGACTCAAGCCGGCTCTATCGCCGCAAAATATGGCAAGGACGAGAAGGATGGAAAGGTACAACTGGTTCCGGATGGTTACGACGGCGATTATTTGCCCGGTACTGTCGTGAAACTCATGAACGGCTCGCAAGGTGTCGTGAAGAGAGTGCACGGCATCAGTGGTTCCGCATTAGACATTCAACCGGGCGTTTCTAACGTTAAATCCGGCGTGGAACATTTTGAGAAGATATCTCGAGGCGCTCGCGCGGAAACCGTGGCGGAAGAAAATGTCGAATTAGTCGCTCCACTCAAAGGAGACGACGTCATCGTCGTCAACGGCGACGAGAGAGGGGAAGTTGCCGAGTTGGTCATGGTGGATGGTGCGGATGGCGTGTTGAAAATCAAGTCGAACAATCAAGAAAAGAACGGAGAAGTTATTATCGTCGACATGTCGCGATTGGCGAGATACTTCAACGATAAATAATGCTAAGAAGATTGAAAGAATACCTAGATTTAAAACCCTACGAATAACTATAAATATATCTACATCTACTCTATCTATCAACCGGTCCGCCTAACAATTTTACGCAACCTTCTTTACTCGCCATGCATCTGGAATACGTCTCCCTCTGGAATTTCACCAAATTACCGACGACTGGCTGCCGTTCAACGATGTTTCCATCCGGCAAGTAATCTCTGTGATATTTCACCAAATCGCTTCCATCTTCCATAAATTTCAACACGGTCACCCCGGGCAAATCTCTAAACGATCCGATCCCGAGGTCCATGCTCAAGTTCCATTCCGCGACGTATTTATCTTTGTCGCACGCCTCGTCCGTGACGGATAACCACTGTCTGCTGAAATCGAATTGATTTTTCAAGTATTGTCGCATATTTTCTCGTCCAAAGACTCTCGTGAGTCCCGGGCCGTCCGTGTATTCCACGTTTGGTGCGTAGTGCGAGAGACACGCTTGTTTCCAGTTTTTCGCTCCACTCTCTTGGTTGCAAATTAAAATCTCTCTCGCAATCTGAAGCCGCTCTGGCGAAAAGTTCCCACACGACGTCGTCTCGGGTACAGACGTCTGTGGAATCGGGAGAAATTTCGTCTCCGCTCGCGCCGTCACCACGGGCGACGCGAGTGCCACCACCGATGCGCTCGCCGCGATGATGCCGCCAATCATCGCCGCTCTCTTCGCGACATCTTCTTCATCACAACAGTCCTCTCGTCTTTGTCGTCGTCGTCTGAATCGTCCTTTTTCTGTTGTCGCGAGTAAAGAAAAATTCTTCTCCTCTTCCTCGCGCGTCCTCCTCTGCCTCCTCGACGACGACGACGTCGTCGTCGTCGTCGTTCGGAGTGCACCATGACCACAGCGCATCATCATCGGTGTCATTCTTCTCTTTTTGTAAGGGGGCAAAAGGACCTTTTTTCACCTTCTTTTGGGTTTTTTTTTAGATATTTTTTACCCCCCTCAAAAATCCTCCCCAATAATTTTATCCAAAAAAGAAAAGGCAAAAAAATCACCCCGATCATCATCATCATCGCCCACACAACTCTTTTTCTCTCTGCTGCTCCTTTGGCGCAAACGCGACTTTTCGACTGCCGAATATATCTCTTTGCGGCGCGTTTGAGTGCTGACGTCGTCGTAAAAAAAACGCGCGGCGATATACCAAATTGAAGAAAAAAAATCGAACACAAAGTACTAATGATGATGTTTTCTGCGAGCGCGATCAAATCGTACAATCGGATATCGAAGGCGAATGTGGTGTTGAGACATCATCGTCGCGCGACAAAAGCCGAGGGCGGCCGCCGACAAAAGACCAACGCGTCGGCGACGGCGACGGAAGTGTACGCAGACGACGTGGAGATCAAAATTCCACCGAACGATGGAACGGTCCGCGTGCGGTTCGCGCCGTCCCCGACGGGGAGTTTACACGTTGGCGGGGCACGAACCGCCTTGTTTAACTGGTTGTACGCCAAAAAGACGGGCGGGAAGTTTATTTTACGAGTGGAAGATACGGACACGGCGAGGTCAACCAGAGAGAGCGAACGAAGCATGCTCGCAGATTTGAACTGGTTAGGTCTGGATTACGACGAAGGACCGGAAAAAGGAGGTGAGTTTGGACCGTATCGACAATCGGAAAGAGGCGCCATATACCAAACGCTCGCGAGACGATTGATGAAATCCGGACACGTGTACAAGTGCTTCTGCACGGATGAGGAGTTGGAACAAATGAGAGCGGAACAAGAAGCAAAGAAGTTACCGCCGAAATATATGGGGAAGTGGAAGACGGCGTCGGAGGAGGAAGTGAAAGCGATGGAGGCGACCGGGGCGCCGTACACGTATAGATTCCGCGTGCCAGAAGGCGAACGGATTGAAATCGACGATTTGATTAGAGGTAAAGTTGGATGGGATACCGACACTCTTGGGGATTTCGTCATTTTAAGATCGAATGGTATTCCCGTGTATAACTTTTGCGTGGCGGTTGACGATGCGACCATGGGAATTACGCACGTTTTACGAGCCGAGGAGCATTTGCCAAACACGTTGAGGCAAGCGTTGGTGTACGACGCGTTGGAGTTTAAGAGACCAATTTTTGGTCACATGTCCTTGATTTTAGCGCCGGATCGTTCGAAGTTGAGTAAACGGCACGGCGCGACGTCCGTTGGACAATTTAAAGAGCAAGGATATTTGCAGAAAACTATGGTTAACTTTTTAGCGTTGTTAGGATGGAACGATGGCACCGAAAAAGAAATTTACGAGGTGGACGAGTTAGCGCCGTTGTTTGCGATTGAACGCATCAACAAGAGCCCGGCGGTGTTTGATACAGTCAAATTGAATTGGATGAACGGTCAACACATTAAAATGTTACCGGAAAGCGAACAAAACGAAATGTTAGGGGCAGCGATGGAGAACTCCGGGGTGATGAGCGCGACGGCGAGTGACGAGGCGAAGAAAATGGCGATTAGTTTGGTGAAGGAATCCATCGAGTTGACCGAGGACGTCAGCGCGAAAGTGAAGGAAATTTTGGAGTATCCGTTGCAAGAAGAAATGAAAACGAATGGACAAATGCAAAAAGTTATCGACGATGATTTTCAACCGATCGTAGATGCCATCGTGACTGCGTACGAATCCGGCGAGTTGCAAGAATACGTGAAGAACAAGGAGGTGAAAAAATTCATCAACGCGACCGGTAAAGCGTTGGAAAGAAAAGGGAAAAGGTTGTTCATGCCATTTAGAATTGCGTTGACTGGACGAACGGCTGGGCCGGAAGTCGGGGACGCTTTAGTGTTGTTGGGTATGTTGAAAGATGGGGATTGTGCGAGTGCGGTTTTGTTAGACGAAAGAATCAAAACGTTGAAGGAAACTTTCTCCAAGTAATAAAAAAGGTACCCATGATAAATAATAACAATAATATAACAAAACAAAATCGCACGACGCGGCAAATGTTTATTCATCGTCCTTCTTTCCTTCTTCTTCTTTCACTTCGGATTCATTCGGGGAATCAGATTTCTTCGGGTAACTCTTCTTCTTCTTCATGTTGCTGGAAACCATGCTCATGGTATCTTCGACCAACTCAACCGTCGAGTTCGTCAACTCTTTGACGTCCAACCCAGTTTGCGTCTCGACCTCGTCCAAAGTTTCAGACAAACCCAAATCGTCGTCTCTGAAGTATTTAGAGAACAAGAAGTACCCCGTCACGCCCAAGCCAATCAACTCGAACACGTTGCTCAACGCCACCGGCATGACGACCAAAGAGGAGAAAGAGGCTAAGGCAAACGCGGCGATCAAACCGTACGTGCCGATTTCCTCTTCGGACATGTTGTTACTAGAAAAAGACGGGATAGAAGAAGATGATGAAGATGAAGTAGAAGGAGAAGAAGAGCGTTCTTCTTTCTTTTTCATCTGCACGGGCGCCGCGATTTTGGCCGTCGGCGAGACCGTCGCCCTCTTCGTCATCACGGCGCCACCCTTCTTCACCCCACTCAAACTCGCAAATAAGTTCGAAACCACCACCGTCTGCGCTTTCTTTTTCGCTGGCACTTTTGCCGCGTATACTGCACTTTTATTTACGATTTGTTTCGTCGGTTTAACCGATTGCTTCTTAATCGTGTACTGCGACTTCACCGGCGAGCGCTTCTTCTTCGATACGAACGTCTTCGTCTTTTTTATCTTCACCGTCTTCGCTTTCGGCGTAAACGATTGTTTCGGTTTCACCGTCGCGTTAAACTTCATTGGTTTTCTCGGTTGTGGTTTCACCGGTTTGATTTTGATTGGATTCGAAAGCGTCATCGGTTTCTTCTTCGCGAGCGGTTTCTTCTTCGGCACTTTGAATTTTGCCGAATTTGACGATGGTCGTTTCGTAAATTGCGTCCCAGATTTTGTAAACTTAATCGGTTTAAAACTGCCCGCGTAGAATGAATTTTTCAGGCCCTTGGACTCCTTCGCTTTTTTCCCGGCGTCCATGTACGATTTCACTTTCGCCTCCCCTTTCTCGTCGCTCGCCGCCTTGGCAACGACGACGACGGATGAGACACAACGACGACGACTTCCCCCCGGCGCGCGACCGAAGGCGAAAAAGGACGATTTTTCCCCGCGACGATGATGATGATGATGACGATGATGATGATTGTTTGTTCGAGACGATGATGATTTCGTCGACAAAGCCACCGAAACGGGAAGACCAAACCCGGGGGCGACCGCACGTCTGCACGCCAAAAACGACGACGGCGACGACAACATGGTGTTGGTGTCTTCTTCTTCTTTTACGACACAAAGTGTGTTGTTGTTGTGGCGTTGTTTCCTCCTTTTTGAGAGAGAGAATGTGTTTTTAAAGCGCTTGTTATTGGTGCTCTTTTTTTTTTTTTTGAACCCTTGTGTTTGGGCGGATTTTTTTGTTGGAGATATTTTTTTTTTACTACAGAGCGAGTCTTTTCTTCCTCCTTTTTTTCTTTCTTTCTCTCTCTCTCTCTCTTTCTCTCTCTTTCTTCGATCCACAAAGAAGAAGACCACCCACCACCAATGAAAAAACGCGAAAAAAAAAATGTCTCTCTCTCTCTCTCTCTCTCTTTCGTCTCTCTCTCTTTCAAAACTCTTCTCGACAAAAAAAACGAACAACACAAACGCAAAACTCGCAGTACAAAAAAACGACAAAAAAAAAGGAGGAGGAGAAGAGAGTTTTGTACAAAAAAAAGAGAGAAAAAGAGAGAGAGAGAGAGAGAGAGAGAGAAAAACCCCACCACCCAAAAAAGAGAGAGAGAGAGAGAGAGAGAGAGAAGCTGTCTTCTTGTGTGTGTGCGTGTTCGAATTATTAAAAAAAAAATCAGAGAAAGAGAAACAAAACCAAGCGCGCGCAACACAGGAGAAGAAGCGTCACAAAACGACCACCACGCATATTGAATATAACACGCGATATATATACTCATGGGGAAACGAACGAAATCGGCGAGAAAAGCCGCCAAGAAATCGAGCAGCAGCGCGTCGGTGCGTCGTCGTCGTCCTCTTTCTTCTTCAAAAAGAGAGAGGGGGAATTCCAATTCCCCAATTGCCCAATTGGGGAAACTTTACCATTCCCCTCTCTGAATGTGATGGGTCGAATTCCCTACCGCGCGCGCGCTTTTGGTGTCGGTTCCAACACCGTCGTCCAAAAGAGTCCGACAAAACGATGATGGCAACGCCTCTCTTTTTTCTTCCAAACTCTCTTCTCGCTGTATCACTCACGCGACGCTTCTCATAAAATACAATAATACACGCAGAAACCGAGACAGCGCGCGCCCGCGCGTAAAGGCTACAAAATCTGGACCGAACCGGAAAAGGATGCGCTCACCGCCGGGGTGAAGAAATACGGACCAGGTGCGACACACAACACCACATATATACGTGGTTCTTTTCCTTCTCCTCCTCTCTCTAAAGGGAACACACCAAACGTCGTCATTCACAGCAGGAGGAGGAGCACTGCACTTTTATTCGGGGGCGTCTCTTTCTCTCTCTTTCTCGCCGTCGTCGTCGTCGTCCTTTGAATCGGAGATGTTTGAATCGAATTCGAAATGGAATTGGAACCCTCTTTTCCCCCGGGACTCGAAAGTCCTAATAAATAAACGGCTACAAAAAAAAAAGAGAAAAAAAAGACTCTCGAATACAATTGTATATAATAATATTGACCGCGGGTTTCATAACAACAACGACGACAACAACAACAGGTCAATGGAAGAAAATCTTGGACGACCCGGCGTTCGGTCCGAAACTGAAGAACCGATCGAACGTGGACCTTAAGGATAAGTGGCGCGGCGCGTCCCCGACGCCGAAGAAGAAGTCGCCGACGCCGAGCGCGGTGAGAAAACCGTCGTCGTCGGCGAAAAAGTCGTTGGCGTTTACGAAGAGTCCGACGGTTGGCGCGAGGAAATCGGCGTCGAAAACGAGACCAAACTACACGAGGACGAAACCGGCGCCGCCGCCGAGACGTTCGAGCAGCGCGAGAAAGCCAGTCCCGGCGAGAAAGCCTACGTCACCGGCGAGAAAGGCGAGTTCGCCGGCGCCGGCGAAGAAGAGCGCTCCGGCCAAGGCTTCCGGCGGCGGATGCGTTATTATGTAATATGTTTTTGACCTCATCGTTTTTTTTTTTTGTAAAGAGAGAAAGAAAGAGAAAGGTGACGAGTGATTAAGAGGAAGTTAGCGAGATGGAGAGGGAGGCAGAGGCGATCGTTCGTTCTAAATATTATGTAAATGACAAAATTTAGGCAGGGAGAGAGTTTGATGAAAGACACATGACGTTATTCGTACTTAGGATTTTTATTATATATGAAACTATACAACTGTGTTATATTACCCTTACAAATCGAAGCGCACAAAGTACGTCTAATCAGAGCTGCTGCTAACCATTTCGATCCATTGTCTCAATAAATCGCTAATTGTCGACGGCAACTGGTTCGATTCTTGAACAACGACGTAATACGGAAACGGAAACGAGTCCAAGTATTTCGTCATTTTCGGTTTGCCTTTTTCAAAAGAGACGGATTTCATGTCCAATAAAGATTTATCTGGATTATCGAGAATAATAAACGCGATTAAAACGCCTTTCTGGTTCCCGAATTCGCGCATCACTTTCGATAAGGCTTCTTTCTCGTGGAATTGTCCGTCGGCGATGATGAGGACGAGTTGCTGGAGATTCGAGCCAGCGTCCCGGCTGCCTCGAGAGCTAGAACTTTCTCGCGCTAAAGAAAGTTGCCGATGTAAACTTTCGAGCAAAGTAACCATTGGTCTATCAGTCAACGTGCTGTCTTGACGGAAAGTGAGCTTGGAGACCAATTTCGGACCGTTTTGATCTGCAAAAGGTTCACCGAGTGGGTGGAGTGTCTTCACGCATCCGCCGAAACCGACGACGCCAATGTCTCCAACTTCCAATCGACTCATCGCTCTCGCTAATAAAACCATAGCCTCTAGCGCCGCTCGGTCGCGCCTGTTTTCCGACATAGATAACGAATCGTCCACGGCTAACACGACTTGGTACCTTCTCTCGGACGGCTTCGATCGACGAAGCCAAATTTTGTCTTTACGAAAATCTGAGGCAATGTACGGGATGATTTTACGCATGTTCAAACGTTTACCGGTTCGGTAGTCGCCGCGTAACCGAGAAGCTAACGTCGGTTCGAGAATCAATCGAAGTTGTTCGCTTAATTCGCCGGAGAGAGAACCGGTTAAATCTTCCAAAGTTCTCCAAAGATGTTGCGCGGCGTCTTCGTCCATTTCAGACGACGCGTTGTCTTTATCTTCTCGGAACATTTGTAAATCTTTTTCCGCTTCCGCGCGCGCGATTTCGATTTCTTCTTCGGTCAACTCGCGCATCGTTTGATTATCATTTTGTTCTTCTTCGTTCTCGATGTTCGTGTTTTTCAGCTCGACAATAGCTTCTTCGAGTAAACGCTTTTCTTCCAGTTCTTTCTTCTTTCGCAGAAGCGCCGCTTCGTCGGTTTCGTCGTCGGATGCCCTGTTTTCATCGTCATCTTTTTCGTCGTCGTCGTCCACTTTACCGCGATTGGCATGGAGATCTTCGTCTCGCTGTAACTCTTCAGGTGACGCGAGGTTCTTGTCGCGATGAATTTTCTTCTTGTTGTTTTTCTTTTGTTGCTGCTTTTCCGCCATCTCGCCGGCGACGTCTTGCTCCTCCTTCTCCTCCTCCATTGAATCTTCATTCTTCCTTCTCCCGTCGAGATCGGCCTCGTCAATTTTTTTCTTTTCGTCCTCTTTCTTGAAGAACTCTTCGGCGTTAATTTCGTCTTTATCGTCGTTGAGTCGTTCCTCTTCATCTTCACCAGTATTCGCGCCTTTTAGTTTCTGCGTCACGGCTTGGTCCTCGGTTGCCGGAGCTAACGCGGCTGGTCCTTTCTCTTCGTTCTCTTCGTCCCCGTGCATGAACTCAAATTCCGCCGCGGCGTCGGTTTCGTTTTGATTATTGTCGTCTCCCACAAGTCCACCATCTTCTTCGCTCTTGTCATCGCCGACGATCGATAAGTCCTCGCGCCATTTCTTCATAGCCGCGGCGAGGGAGCGGTGAGGATTCATCTCCGGACCGCCACTCTTCTTATATTTGTTGTCCCCATTTTGGGTCTCGTTGTTTTGCTCGTCGTCATCCACGGGCTGTGCGGAAGTTGGAATCGCAGCACCTTCACCTGCGGCTTCGCCGTCGCCGTCACCATCACCGACATCGTCCTCGTCCTCGTTCGGATTCTGAAATCCAGATGTGGACCGCTTTACCGCGTCTAGCTTCGCTTCTCTCTGCTCTTTCTTGAGATTTTGGCCATCATTTTCTTGTTCTTCTTGGCCGATATCTTTGTTTGTTTGCGTTCGTGCGCTTCCATCGCCGGCAGATCCTCGTGCACTTGCCGCGCCTTGTTCGCCTCCTTGACCGTGTTGTTGTTGTTGTTGTTGCTCGGATTCGTCGATTTCGCAGTCGTCTCCGCCGCCGCCATCTCCGGCACCTTTCGGTCCGGCTTGATTTCGCGCGTCGTTATCTTCCTCATCGTGCGCTTCCTGAGCGTTGGTATCATTGATCGCGTTGTCTCTGCCATCTTGATCTATTTGACCATCTTCGTCGTCGTCGTCGCCATCGTTGTCTCCTTCCTCGTTATCGACGTCCATGTCGTCGCCGGCTTCTTTTTCATTCTCCCGCGCGTCATCGTTTGGATCCATATCCTCGTCGTTTTGATCGTCTCGATCGTCTTTGTTTTCACCATTTTCACCGGTTAGGTCGTCGTCGTCGTTAGTAACAGCATCTGTTGGTTTCGATCCGTCGTCTTCTTCGCCGTTTTCTTCTTCATCTGCTTCCCCTCCGTCGAGTTCCATGTCGTTGTCGCCAAGATCGATATCCAAGTCGTCGTTCGCACCGTCATCCTCGTCTTCCTCTTCACCTTTTGGCGTGATACCAGTCGCGTCTTTAACTTCTTCGTCGTTCATTGTATTGTTGTCTTTCGTATCTTCGGCTTCCTCCTCTGGACTTTTATTCGCATCCTCGTTATCGGCCTCCGGCTTGCCTTTCTCCTTCTCGTCCGGTTTTCGCGGAGGTTTCCCGTCATCTTTCCCATCATTTTTCCCCCCTTCCTCATCTTCGTCTTTCCCGCGCATCTCTTCGTCTCTCGCGTCTTCTCGTTTCATCGCGTCCCCTTTTTCAAACTCATCCGGTCCTTCTTCTTTCCCTTCCTCTTTCTCTTTCTTGTCATCTTCATCGTTCCATAACCTCTCGTCGATGATATCGTTACCGTCTTCATGGTCACCCATTTCCTTCTCTAAATCTTCGTCTTCGTTTCCATCTTCCGGTTCGTTTTCCACATCGTGCATAACACCTTCAAAGTCCGACTTCATTTCAATGCCGCGATCTTCTTCTTCCTCCTCCTTGCCTTGTTTCGTTTGCTCCTTCTTTTCCTCGTCTTGTTTCTCCGCGTCTTCCATGCCCAAAATTTGCTCTTCGTTATCGATTTGCTCCGAAACGTCTTTTTTACCTTCACCTTCTGCCGCCCCGGTTCCGTCTTTGTCGTCGGAGAGCTTCATGTTTTCGCCGTCACCGGCTCCTTTACCGTCCCCGTCGTCTTTGGCGCCGCAAAAACCTTCCTCGCAGAGACCGCAGAAGACGGCAGTCAAGACTTTAGCTAATTTCGTCGACGCTCGGTGGTACTTTGAGTATTCGACTATGGTTTCTTTAGCAGTTAAAGCGATGGAGCGGAACATCGGGGCAAGTTTTGCCGCATTGATAATGGCAATTTGATGACGTGTTCCAGAAGAAGAGGACGCAGTAATGCTATTCGTGATGCGAATAAAGGCGAGAGAGGCTTCGCGGACGGCGTCGCAAAGCATTTCGAGACGCTTGGCACCGACGGCGTTACCACAATGCTTTTCGTACACTTTGAACGATGCTAATCCATCGTCGTCTTCATCATCGTCTTCATCGCCATTACTATCAGCGGTGGAATCATTTACTTTCTTTTTTTCCTCGTCTTCCTCCTCGTCGGTCATGGCTGCTTTGTGAACCCCTTGCGCCCAAATCAAAGCGCGTTCTATACACATCTCGAGCGCTTCGTTGAACGAGTACAAGGCTTTGTTTTCATCGATTTTAGTATCGATATTCTTACCAGCGGTGCTTGTAATTTGGTTCTTCTCGATGCGATCGATCGCGTTGGATAAGCGCGTGCCTAAAAGCTGACGCAAGGGATCCCACCCCGGGCAGTTTTCGCAATCCGAAGCGTACGTACCATAGGTTTCGACGACATCTTTCGATCGCGCAGATTCAACAACCGCACTGTGTGCGGCTTCGATATCTTTCGACGCATCTTTAAGGCGATCGAGTGCTAGAATGATGGCGCGCTTGGCTTGCATACCAAGCATTGATGTCGCTCGCCAAGATGCGAACATTTCTTTCCCGGTAGCAGGATTCTGCACAGTTGATGACGATTGAGAGATCGTTTGTGCAACAGCACAAAACGACAACTTTACGTAAGGGTTGAGCGCCTCCCGAGCTTCTTCGCATCTCAATTCAACGTTTTGCAAAGCTTCTCGCGCCGTTTTTTCGTTCCACGCGCCTCGAAGTTTTGGAACAGATTCGCAACTTGAAGACGCGACGGATGCCAAAATGGCGTCTTTCGCCGCATCAGAAACGTCTTCAATGAAGGCGCGTAAATCGCACATCCACTCGGCGAGAGTTTCCGCCGATGAAGAAAGAAGTGCATCATTATCTCCGGCACTTTTTCGCTCGGCTTCTTCGACCAACTTTTCTAAAGAAGAAGCGAATTCATCCAAGACGTTCTCCGATGTGAGCGCGGAAGACAATGTCTTGCGTTGCATGCGAAGCCTATGCAAAAGATGTTCGCACATTGCCACCGCCCTGGTCGTTTGACTCACTTCTAAATCAGGATTTGGCGGGTTATTATTCGTCAAGTTTTGTAACCGTTGCACGCGAGACATTGCAACGTAATACGACTGATCTGCAGAATCGAATTCGTCGCCTTCTTCCGCAAGAAACCTTTCTTTTTGGCCAGCTGAGAGCGGTTCTAAAGGCGGTTCGGTAAACCATCGCGCGGGTTCGCGGAATTTTTCCGGAACCGCCGCACGCTTGTGCGTGATGCCGAGTTCGGGCAAAGTCTTCATGAGATCGTTAAGCGCTTTCTTTTTTATAGCTTTATTCACAGTTTCGTCAGTGCGCAAAGCGGTGGCTCTGCGCGCGATGCGGGACGCGAACGCATCGATGTCAACGCCGCCGGCGCGGATTTGAGATCTTCGGGAAGTTTCCATGGTTGATGTTGCCAGGACGGAAGCGATCTTTTTCGTCAAAGTGTCTACGCGGTGTAAACGTGAAGACGCGTCGCCTTTCCATTCCAAGGATGATGATTTCAAAAGAGAAACTCGAGCGAGTAAATTCTTCGTCGTCATATCAAACGCCCGCTTCTTTACCGCTAAATCCGCATCCAACTGTTCGAGATTTCTCTTTGCAATCTCTTCTCTTTTTTCGCGCTCGCGTTTCATTGTCGCAACTTTGACCGCCTTATCGAATCTCTTCTTTTTCTTTTCCTCGTCTTCGTCTTCGATGTCTTCAAAAATCACTTCCAATGGGTCTTCGTCCGTTGCCGTCGCCGTCGCCTCTTCGTCGTCTTTCGATTGCTCCTTTGGTAAAACGGCTAACCCCGTGCTGTTTCTTGATGCAGATTCCAAGATGGGTAAAACAAGTTTTTGCAACGCGCGATCAAATTGGCGAACATGTTTGTGCAAAACGCGCTCGTTCGACTCCGCTTGTTGCTTCATGAAGTGATACCCTCGGTTCTCCCATTTCGCCAACTTGGCGTGATCCTCGAGCTTCATCGCCGGCGTCGCGCGTTCGTTTTCAATTTCAGTTTCCACGGCAGATTTGAATTGATGATAATAATGGTACGTGTTGTACAGCACGCAACGTAAAGCGCTATCTCCGCGTCTTGGAGGTAACTTTAAGACAGCTCGAGCGCGAATGTCCGTGGTTAAATGCTGTTCGAACGTTTTCACGAGAGAGAGTCGAGCGAGGAATTCCCCTAACGTGGAACCTTGGAGGTACTCTTCGAGTGCACGCGTAATTTCGCGGATGCCTTGAATGTCGCCTTCATCTTCTTCGTCCCCGCCGTCACCATCTATAGCATTGTTCTTACTTTCCTCGACTGCATCGAACGAACTCGAAGATTGCACGGATTTCAAAAGCCTGTGCAATGCGAACCACGTTCGCCTGGCTCGCGCGGCGTGTCTTTCCGAACACCTCTGCAGCAGTCTCGACCATGCGTGTAACTCGCGCCGTCGCCAACGCATGGCCACGTTAGCCATAGCCGTGAGTTCATCGAGTAAAGAAGTTTCGGCTGATGCCGATTGTTCCCACGTTTGTGCTCGAGCGAGAAGCAACTCGAGACCAGTCAAGAAGGTTTTCACGGGACCGAGCAAAGGAAGCTTTAAAATCCGATCGCAAATTTCCGCAAGTTGCGTCAACAGAGGATGTTCTGGCCACTCTTGGAGTAGGGCAGTAATCTTGCGTCGACAGTTTGCCACGACTGGAAGAGCCAGAGAGGTTTCTCCAGGAGCATCGCCTCTGGACATTTCGTGGTCGATGGCATCCGCGTGTTTTTGCAACTTTTTGTGATTGAACTTTTCGTCTTTGGATTGATCGGCACCTTTAGGTGAGTCTTCGGACATGGTGCCTTTCGAAACCGCGAGATGTTCTAAACATACTCTGGTCAAGTTACCAAGCTGACTGGTGTCATCGAGTACTCTTGGTATCGCTTGCATTCGGTCATCTGTAATAGCGGCACGTCGTAAGATCATGCATCCGACGTCGTGAGCATCAACAAACGACGTCGCACGATTCGCGAGGGATTCAGTGAGGTCCTTCGCGTTCGTATGTAAGAACTTCGATGGGTTCACGGCGTGTCGTTCCGTGTCGTACGACGTTTCGATGTTCGCACTGATTGAAGTGTTCGCGCCAATCGTACACACGACTTCGTGCGTTGCCACGAGCTCGAGGAGAAGAGCCCCTTCGAGCAAACCGGCTGTTTTCGCCGCTATCGCAACGTTATTGTCCATCTCGTCGTCATCCGAGTCCTCCTCTTCTGATTTCTTATTTTTCTGGTCTTGTTCTTCGACGCAATCGTGATCGAGCTGCAAAATATCACACGGCGCATCCTTGAACTCTTTCCATTGTTCGTTGAAGTTACCAAAAGTCGTTTCGGAAAATCTTTTCTCCGTTTCGTCGTCGTCGCCTTCCATGATCTCCACCGCCGTTGGCGCTGCCGTGACGCGACGAAACACGGCAATCTTATCGTCGTGCTCGTAAATGGTATCATCTTTTTCCATTTCAATGTCTCGCACAGATTTCCAAAGTTCTGCTAGGCGGTCAAAAACGGAAGAGGCGTTTTTCCACAGCTGCGGCGAGAGTGACTTTTCTTTGATCACGTCGTCGCGAACTTTTTGCATGGAGACTTTAAGTACCGCGACCCGAAGTTCGCCTGATTTTTCGAGCTTTTGTAAAGATTTGAGGGTAGAAACGTCCGTGAGTAAGCTAGAAGGTGCCCTGGACATGTTTTCTACGTTTCTTCGTAAAGAGTTTACACTGTCATATTCCGACGAAGAAAACTTGAAAAGCTCTCGCATCGCTCTCGTCGCCAACGCTCGAGATGGATCCACCATACCGCCGCTTAAACCGTCTTCTAACAACTTCAAGCCTCGGATGAGTTCCGCCGCTGCAAGTCTTAAAGGTTTCGTGGCATCCGCATACCCTGAAAACTGAGGCGTCTCTAAAGCTTCCGACCACTGTTTAGCGGCGTCTGAAAGTACCTTCGCTTCTTGGTACGCTTTCTCATACGTACCGGTTTCAGAAAACGTGTCTTGCGAAGACGCTTTCAAGGACCCTTCAAGAGATTTTAAGGTTGTTTCGAGTCTTTCTGGCTCTGCTAACCCGCCTTTTTCGTGCGAGAAGCGATGAATGTGACGCATCAGCTGACGCCATTTTGGCACGCTTGGTCGAGGCGCGAACATTCTTCGCAATTTCGTCTGGTGCGCTTCGAGTTCCGTCTTTTCCCGCATAATGCGTTGTTTCTCGGGATCGCTATCACTTCCCAAGGCGAGAAGCGGGATGCGCTCGTGAAATTCGATGATTTCGATTGAAGGAATTTTCTCGAATTTTATTTCTTCATCTACGCGTTTTGCATCGTTACTTGTCTCCGCCATTGGATCGGACATGCCCGAAGGGAACATGCAATGTAGGCGCAAACACCCGAGACGGGCCCAGGCCATACCACGAAGGAAACGGTCGCGGTTTGCCCTTTGATGAGAATTTGTATTACTTGTGTAACGCTCAGAAAGACATTCGAACAAACCTTCAAGCGTGACATTCACCGACGTCGAACAATATTTGAACTGTTGTTTCAAATTTTTACTCACGATGTCGCGCTGCTCATCAAGAAGGGATTGTCGCGTCGCGTTTCCTATAGAATTAGTCTTCGATACCAACTCTTCCCTCAGTCCTAACGCGTATTCACATATCGAACCATTTGCACCGTAAGCGCGCATGGTATGGATGAAAATACCGCGCAAAGTATCCCAATCTTTCGTGCTCTCGTCATCGGCCTTGTCGCGACGCATTCTCAATTGTCTTGCAGCCAATCGTAATTGCGCGACTCTTTGTCCGCGTTCTTCAAGACCGACATTGGAGACAAATAACGCCGATGTTAGTATAGTTTGAAGCGCGCGCTCTGTGCGCGCTGGTCCATCGCACGAAAGCCATTTTGATTCGAGTTCTATCAACATTTGTTCATTTTTTGAGTCTATGTTGCTCGACAATTTTTTGGTCCTCTTCAAAAAATGGGGAAGCTGTGAAAGCGCTCCTGAGCGATGCGCATCGTGCCAAGAAAGGAAGATTTCTAAAGCTCTTCGCGAAAGAACAGAAGAATCTACAGTAGTTTGAGCGGCATCATTTATGTCCCATAAAAGTTTTCGATGACCTTCGAAATCAGACACTGCTCGCGGAGAGTGTGACACGCCAAAAGATAGAGACTTTGAGGTTGCCTCGTGCAGTCGCTTGAAGAGCTCTACTCTCCGAGAATGATCCTTCTCATCTTCATTACTACTGTCGAAACTCAAAATCAAAGCGAGAAGAGCGAGAACTTCCCTGTCGAGCTCGAGCGAGCGTAACTCTACAAACGGAGAGAGCTGGGAGTTCTTGAATGTAATGTCCCTCCATTTTAAAGCCCAAGGCGGGAAAGAAAACGTCGGTGGAGCGAGAACCACCGACGAGGTCTCAAGCGACCAAGATTCGTCGTCATCGAGCGATTTGACGAGTTCTCGGTTTGGAATTTCAAACGCAAACGGACCATTAGCATTCTTATTTGTACCAATTTCACTGGCATCGTAGTCCATTATCATCATCTCATCCGTATTTTCCTCTTCGAAACCACTCGATGACGACAGTGACTCGAATATATTAAGCATGGACTTGGCGCGCTCTTGCGTCGACTCATCCCATGCGCCTGAGTCCACGCAATGCTGATAAAATTGACGAGAAAGCAGGGATGGCAACAAAACTGCATCGTTATCTGCTCGCTCGTTTTCATTCGAAGCGATACCGACGTGCGTGAAGCTGAAAAAACACAACGCTTCCAAGGTGGCAAAGCGCAGTTTCGCGGATGCGCCTAAATTGGCAGCCTCTTTAGCCAAGAATGAAATCGCTCTACTTGAAGGATCATTCCTCAAAGAGCGGTTGTAATCTAAAATTACGTACATTTGAGATCCATTGTTTTGAAGGGCACGGGATGCCATTCGAACGATTTCTTCTGCTGTGCGAAGAGCATCACTTTGCGGCAAGGTAGGTTTCCCGATGGCGTGCCAAAGGAACGGTACTCCCGGAGGCTTCGATGGAACGCCAAATGCTTCATCTACGAGAAGTGAACGCTTTTTATCGCGCAAACCAACTCTATCATTACCAACAGTATTGTTGCTTTTATTTTGCATGGACAACCAACTCTCGTACTTCTCCGCGGCTCGTTTTGTTTGCAACCAAGCGACAGCAAGGTTTTCAAGCGCCGCGTCGAGATTATCGCTGGAAACCTCGAAGTCTTCAAACGGTGCAGAACGAACGAGCGCATCAAAGCGTGACTTCCATGATACGAAACTTCCTAAAAGTTTCCCCATCGATTCATGATTCAGTGGATCGACACACGAGAGCGACTCCTGAAGCAAAATTTCGTTCGTTTCTTCCAAGAGCTGGTTCGCGAGAGCAATTTTATCCAGAGACGCGTGCACGGCGCTTTGCCTTGCCCTTTCTTTAGCATTTTTCGCACGATAGGAGGACATGGTCAAAGCTTTCATGTCGCCGACGTGCGCGGTTGATGATAAGAAGAACGTATCAGTATATGCTTTTTCGTAGGAATATCGTGCGCAGAGCGGCGCGAGAAGTTGAACCGTTTCCGCAAAAGGTTCTCGGTTTTCAAAGAACCGCTGGAAAAGTTTCCAGGCAAGAATGCTCGACTCGATTTCCGGAACAGCACATGTTGACGTGATTGTGTTCGCAAAAGAGGTCCACATCACTCGCCCTCTTTCCAGAGATGTAACTGAAGAGTTCTTTTTAAGAGCGTAAATGGTCGCGGCTCGGAAGAATGCGATTATATTGCTGCTCCACGCCGCATCGTCTTCGAGAGAGGTTTCAAATGCGTTCCCTTGAAAGTACTCCTCAAGCTGTGAAGTCGGTAGGTATGGCACGAGCGATTGATTCTCATGCAACGTCAGTAGTATTTCTTCATCTTTGCTTTTATTCCGTTTCGTTTTCTGGATAAATCTCTGTGCAGCAAGAATTGCGGCCGCGTGGGTTGAAAGTGAAAATCCTGAGAATTGCTCCAAAGATGTCATCGCCAATCGATCTTCTTGCGCTATCCTATTCGCCGTAGCAACACGATTCGGCCATCCAATAGGTGACGATATAAATGAATGCATGGTGTTTCCAGGAAGATATACCAAACACATTTGTTGAGCAAATGTTTTATCGTAAACGAAATTCGATTCCTCGCTGGACACGTTGTACGCGTGCGGTAAACTCAAACGAAACGCTCGCATGACCGGTACTCCTCTATTGACTAGCTCGAGTGCGAGCTCGGCCCATCGACATGAATCGCGCGACGTTAAATGTACGTGATTTCCACCAGTCATTTTGAGTCGAACGATCATAGCAAAGTGCGTTTGGACGATGGCATCGGCTAAAATACCATTCGGTATGCCTTTAGCCAAGATCATAGATTTGATGTCCTCGTTAATCGACGGTGAAGTGCTCGGCATTTCAGCCAATCCCAGATGTTTGGAAAACAAGCTTGTCCGCTCGTTGTCTTTCGAAGATGACGAATTTTCGTATCTCTTTGGATGTAAAAACACCTCAACTCCACGATTACGCATCGCTCGAGAAACTTCACCTCTTTTGGGATCAACGGCTAAGAATAATCGAAACCCTTCGTGCGCCTTTACGATTCGGCTTTCGCCATTTGGTAAGAAACCACATTCGTTTACCAACAAAGTCCCCTCGGGTTCGAGCAAAGGATTCAAACGGTCGAGCACGGTGGGTGAGCACAGATTTGCGTTTTCAAGCAAAACCCAATCGCCTCTTTCGACGGCTTTTAACAAGGCCCCATCGACCCATTCGAATCGACCAGCATCTTTCTTAGGCCCGACGTTAAACGAAGTAGGCATGACGAAGGCGTCAAAGTTCTCTTGAAGCCAGGAGATTTCAGAGTGAAGATCGTCTTTCACAGATGATGCGTTTGCAGAAGCTGCCTCATTTAATGCAATAATTAAGTTACGAAGAACCTGCACAGCATTTTCCGCGTCGTTTTCTGTCATTGCCTCTGATGCTTGCGTGGCGGCTCTGTAGGATTCCCACATCTTCCATGTGCGTGTGGTTGAACTCACATCACCGAATGCACTCGATTCGCAAATGCCTTGGAGTAGATTAAACACGCGAGATTCGAAGTTCACGCGATCTCTCGAAGGCTCTTTCTGCTCGAAAGATCCTAGTAATTCGCTCGTATCCGTAGCTGAAGTCAACGCGATGCGTTGTAAATCTTTACCGGCAAGTCTTGCAAGCGTTTTCACCAGCGTCGTTTTACCAGA
>CEPW01037932.1_pt1 | contig 27276 bp, 23 predicted proteins | sample 356211 | NCBI WGS metagenome assembly CEPW01 (sample SAMEA2620021, study PRJEB7988) | marine metagenome | biome: marine biome (ENVO:00000447); feature: deep chlorophyll maximum layer (ENVO:xxxxxxxx); material: "saline water (ENVO:00002010), including plankton (ENVO:xxxxxxxx)" | depth 25 m
CGATGACTTTGCAAAAGATTATATATGGAGAACTGACCCTGAGCTAGCAACACTAGATGCTTCTTATCCTTTAGAATTATCTTTCAAATCATTTATAAAAGCTTACAAATCAGAAATTAAAAAAAATGAAAAAAATACAGCTAGATTTTCAATTTTTGCGGATAAAAACAACCATATTGGAAATAGTATGTTTTATAACATAAATCATTTTTCTAAATCTATGGAGCTAGGAATTATGATTGGTGACAAAAATTATTGGAACAAGGGATACGGCTCTGACACAATTCAAACAATGGTTAATCACATATTTTCCTTCACGAATTTTAACAAAATTTATCTTCACACTTTAAAATGGAATATACGAGCTCAATCCTCATTCAAAAAAAGTGGATTTGAAAACGTTAGAGATGTACAAAAGGATGGGAAAAATTTTGCTTACATGGAAATAATAAAACAAAATGATTAATTATCGCTAATTTTAGTCCCTGAAATATTTTCAATAAATGTAGCAATTCCTGAATGATCCCATTCACCCTTACCTTCTGAAATTAACGAACTTATCATTTGTTGTATTAACCCTGTAACTGGTAACGCAACACCCAATTCTTTTGCAGTAATTAAGGCATTATTTAAGTCTTTTTGATGTAAATTGATTCTAAATCCTGGTTCAAAATTTCCTTCTGCCATCATAGGACCTTTAGCATTCATCACCGTACTGCCTGCAAGGCCCCCTTGTATGGCATTTATAACAACTTTTGGGTCTAATCCTGATTTTTTTGATAAAACTAAAGCTTCTCCTAAAGCTTCAATATTAGCAGCAACAATTATTTGATTTGCTAATTTTGTAGTATTACCAGCTCCACTAGCCCCGCAATACACTTTACTTTTACCTAAAATATCAAAGATAGGAGAGAATCTATTAAAAATTTCTTCTTTTCCTCCAACCATAATAGCCAAATCTCCGCTAATAGCCATTGGCTCCCCACCACTTACTGGAGCATCTAGAAAATTAACTCCTTTACTTTCACATTCTTTATATATTTTTTGAGAAACCAAAGGTGAAATAGAGCTCATATCAATAACAGTTGTACCTTCTTTTAATCCTTGAAGCACTCCGTTGTCTGAAATAATAGCAGCTTCAGAATTTGCTGAATCTTGAACCATGGTAATTACAACATCTGCATTAGACCCTAATTCTTTAGCGCTTGATGATCCGGAAGCACCTGATTTAACCAATTCATCTATTACCGTTTGTTTATTGTCATATACAGAAACTTGATGCCCTGCTTTTAATAAATTTTTTGCCATTGGCTTTCCCATGATACCCAAACCAATAAATCCTATCTTAATATCTTTCATACGAATGTCCTAAATATAAATAAGTAATAGAAAGATAAATTATAAAACATAATATGTTATGTTAAAATCATATAATCATTTTTAATCAATGTATTATGGTTAATTTCAATAACAATATCGAGAGTGTTAAATTTATAAAACCTGTTACAGAAGGGCAGCCTGGTAACAGAGTATTTAGTATAGAAATATTTACAAGTGAAATTAATATAAAAATTATTATTGAAAAAGAACAACTGATATCTATAAGTGAATACATTATCAGAAATCTTTACAATAAAAACTTACCATTAAGTTCTTTAGATTTTGATTCACAAGACGAATTCGACCAACAATTTAGATCAAACGATCTCACGATTGAGATGCAAGAAAAGAATAAACAATTTCAACTTTTCTTTAGAAACCAAGAAGAAACAGAAATTAGTAATCAATTAACAATAAAAATTACATACGAACAAGCATTCAATTTTGCCAAATCAGGATTAAACCTATCATCAAAAGGACGTCCATTATGTAAATTATGCTATAGACCTATGAACCAATCTGATATATCAACAGAAAATCCGAAGGTATGTATAAATTGTCCAAGAAAAAATGGTCATCACAAAAATTAAAGAATGGAAAACCAAAAGCAATTAAACCTTACTATAATTAGCGATAATCATTTTTCAGATCCTCATTTAACAACTTTTGAAAACATTTTACGTACAACAAAAAAAAACATTTATAATATTGCCAAAGGATCTAACAGCAATCTATTAATTGAATTTGAAAAAAACAATTACGCGATTTTTAAGCCTAAAATAGGAGAAAAGTCTTTACATGATTTTCCAATAGGAACATTATACAAGCGAGAATATGCAAGTTATTTGATTTCCAAAATGTTAGGCTGGCCGAATGTCCCTCCAACTTCTATAGTAGAAATTGAAAGTATTGGAATCGGGAGTATTCAAAAAATCATAAATAACAAAGGATTAAATTATTTTGAAATAGAAAAAAATATTCCTAATGAATTTGATAAATTTACTATTTTCGATTCAATCATAAATAACGCTGACAGAAAAGCAGGACACTGTATTATTGATGAATCAAACACAATTTGGAGTATAGATCATGGAGTAACCTTTCATGAATTATTCAAATTAAGAACAGTAATGTTTGATATATGGGAAAATAAAATTTCCCAAAACTTTATAGAAGATTTGCTCAATTTAAAAAACAGGATAAATTTGCAAGAAAATTACACTATGTTTGCTGAGTTTATTAGCAGGAACGAATTAGAATCTCTTAATAAAAGAATACAAAACTTAATTGATCAAAAATCACTTCCACAAATAAATCAATATGAAAATATACCTTGGCCATTGATATAATCACTCATTTATAAAAATAATATCAAATCCAATTCTAAAAGATTTTTTATCTATATTTTTATAAATTTGACTCATAGAATTTAATTTTTTCCATTTACTCTTACTTTTCTTAGAATCTCGAATGTATATGCTTTTGTTAATATTTGTAAATATTCCTATTAAACTAGAAATATCCCAAATCTTTGGATTATTACATAGCATAGATTTTGATATTCCTTGCGCAACCATTGCTCCTTCATAAGAAATGCTACCCAAATTTCGAAAATCATTTGCCAAATATTTAGATTTATTATATTTTTCACTTTCGGAATAATTAGTATATAAATTGCCAGGAACAAAAGAAAAGTCAGAGTCATTCGAATTTTCAATTAGAACATTATTTTTTTGTAATCCTGATTTTTCTGACCAAAAAATAAAATCACCCTTTGCTGATAGTATAGAAGGAATAAAAATATTTGCATAAATTGTTTTATAATCTTCTATATATGAAATAGAACTACCAAAAATATTTAATCCATTAGAAAAATTTGTTGTCCCATCTAAGGGATCAATAATCCACAATGGACTTTCAAAATCATATACAAACGAATCAATATCTTCTTCAGATAATATATTATGATTTGGGAACATTTTTTTAATTTCTATCAATATATTATTATGAATATCTATATCTATTTGTGTTACTACTTCTTTTTGACCATCAGAGTTTAATTTGTAATTCTTGGTATTCAGATTGTTAAAATTACTTAAAATATGTTTACTTGCAATCTGTGCTAACTTTTCAGATAATTCTCTAATTTTTTTACTTTCTGTACTATTTATTCCTTTCACTTTAATACCTTTAAGTAATATGATAACGGATATTGTTGAAATAAATTAATCAATCCATTAATTTATTATATTCAAAATAAAGATTATGAAATATAAAAGAATTGTAATAAAAATAGGAACTTCTCTTATTACTCAAGATAATGGAAATTTAAATAACAATTTCATATCTGAGTTAGCCAAAATTTGCAAAAAATTAAATTCTTCCGGTCATGAGATAGTAATTATTTCTTCCGGAGCAATAGGAGCAGGAATTAAACTAATTAACACTAGTAGAACGCAAACTTTAGATAAAAATCAAACTTCAATAAAGCAAGTACTAGCATCTTTAGGCCAACCTTATCTGATGAAAAATTACCAAGAAATTTTTCTTAAATCTGACATACAAACTTCTCAAATATTACTGACAAGAAAAGAAATAAGTGATGACAAATCTACTTATTTGAATATAAAGAATGCAATCGAAAAAATCATAGAACTGAAAATAATACCTATCATTAATGAAAACGATGTTGTATCTACAGAAGAAGTCGAAGGAAACAAATTTGGAGACAATGATACCTTGTCTGCATATGTGAGCAATCTTATTGATGCTAATCTACTAATAATTTTAAGTTCATTAGATGGAGTTTTCACTGCTGACCCTAATCTTGATCCAAAAAATGCAAAACTGATTCAAGAGTTCAAAGACTTGTCATTTGACGAAATAAGTACTTTTGGGGGGCCTAGCGCTGATAGCTCAGGAACAGGTGGAATGAGTGCAAAATTAAAAGCAATTGAAATAGCAACAAAATCTGGAACAGATGTAGTTGTAACAAATGGTAATAAATTAAATAATATTACTAAAATCATTAAAAACGAAAAAATTGGAACTTATTTTCCTGCAAAATCTAAAATTCTAGAAAGAAAAAAAAAGTGGCTACTTAACAACATGTCTCGTACTAAATCAATCACTATTGATGATGGAGCGAAAAATGCCATACTTAATCAAAATACCAGCCTGTTACCAGCAGGTATAATTAATGTATCAGGCAGATTTAAGTCTGGAGAAGTTATTTGTGTACTAGATAAGCAAAAAGAAATAGTAGCATCTGGAATTACAAGTTATTCTTATGAAGAAATAAATAAAATTAAAGGTGAGCAATCATCAGAAATATTAAGTATACTTGGATATGTACATACTGAAGAAGTTATACACAAAAATAATATGGTAAAAATTTAAATTATGGAAAAGAAAGAATTATTAAATCTCGCAAAAAAAACAAAAGAAGCATCAAGAGAGCTTTCTATTCTAACTAATGATCAGAAAAACAACATATTAGAAAAAATATCAATAAACCTAAAAAAGTACTCAAGTAATATATTAGAAAATAATATCATAGATATTGAAAATGCTAAAAAAAACAAAAAAGATTATTCATTTATTGACAGACTGACACTAAGTGACAAAAAAATCGAAAATATGGCACATGCTATACAAGAAATTATTAACCTCAAAAATCCGGTAGGTGAAATTTTAGAAGAAAGAACTCTAAGTGGTGAAATGAATCTTAAAAAAATCTCTGTCCCATTAGGTGTAATAGGTGTGATATATGAAAGCAGGCCAGAAATAACCACTGATATAGGTTGCCTTGGAATTAAATCAGGAAATGCCGTAATTCTTAAAGGTGGAAAAGAATCAATTAATACAAATATTATATTAGAAAAAATAATAAAAGACTCGTCTAAAGAAGTTGGGTGTAATCCAAATATTGTGAATGTAATTAAATCTACTGACCGTAAAATTACCGAAGAATTCCTGCTCTTAGATGAATATATTGATCTAATGATACCAAGAGGAGGAGAGTCATTAGTCAATATGGTTGGGGAAAAAGCTAAAATGCCATCTATATCGGGAGGTGTAGGTGTGTCTCATATATATGTAGATGAACATGCTGATTTTGAAAAAGCTATAAAAATAACATTTAATGCAAAAGTATCAAAACCTAGTGTTTGCAATGCTCTGGATACCTTATTAATAAATACAAAAATACTCCCAAATTTAATACAAAAATTAACTGAACCACTCATAGAATCAAACGTTGAACTACGTTGTGACAATAAAACATATGAATTATTAAATGTTAAAAACGAAAAAGTTAAGTTAGCTAATGAAGATGATTGGGGGAACGAATTTCTAGATTATAAAATGTCAATCAGATGCGTAGATGATATTAATGATGCAATCAAACATATACAGCGTTATGGATCAGGGCATACAGATGCAATAATTTCAGAATCAGATGAAAGCATTAATAAATTTATTGAAAATGTAGATTCCGCTGCAGTTATGATTAATGCTAGCACGCAGTTTAATGACGGAGGTGAATTTGGGATGGGAGCAGAGGTAGCTGTGAGTACAAATAAATATGGTGCCAGAGGTCCAATGGGATTAAAAGATCTGTGTTCCTATAAATGGATTTTGAAAGGTAACGGAAATATAAGAATAAGATAAGTGTTAATCCAAAAAATCCCTTAATTTTTTTGATCTCATAGGATGTCTCAATTTTCTTAATGCTTTTGCTTCGATCTGCCTTATTCTTTCACGAGTCACTCCAAAATCTTTACCGACTTCTTCTAGTGTCCTGCTTCGGCCATCCTCTAAACCAAATCTTAACTGCAAAACTTGCGCTTCTCTCTCACTAAGAGTTTCCAATACATCTTCTACTTGTTCTTTAAGTAACTGATGGGAGGCTGCATCTGCAGGGGCTATTGCCGTTCTGTCTTCAATAAAATCACCCAAATCACTGTCATCTTCTTCTCCGACTGGAGTTTCTAGAGAAACGGGCTCCTGGGATATTTTGAGGATTTCTCTTACTTTTTCAGGAGTTACTTCCATTTCTTTTGCTATTTCTTCACTTGATGGATCACGTCCATATTCTTGAACTAATTTTCTACTAGTACGTAAAAGTTTATTTATGGTTTCAACCATATGAACAGGAATTCTGATTGTTCGAGCTTGGTCAGCAATTGCTCTAGTAATTGCTTGCCTTATCCACCAAGTTGCATAAGTACTAAATTTATACCCTTTCCTATAATCAAATTTTTCTACAGCTCTTATCAATCCAATATTACCTTCTTGTATCAAATCCAAAAGAGACATTCCTCTACCTATATATTTTTTTGCAACACTAACAACAAGTCTTAAATTTGCTTCTGATAATAATTTTTGACTGTTGTTAGATATCATTTTTTTCTGATTATAAAAATCAGATAACTCGTTACTGTGTTTGTTAAATTCTTTAAAAATCTCACCAGATTTTAAAGCTTTTTTTAATTCAGAATTTTTTTTGTATTTTTCAATACATTTAAATAAAAATTCTGGAAGTAATCTAAGTGATGTTGATGATGATCTTATCAATTCAGCTGTATCCATGGGTTCTTTATTCATCGCATCAGCAATATAATTTACCAATTCTTCATCTAAAATATCATAGACAAACTTATTATATTTTTTTAGTTGCCTCTTATCTAAAGATTCAGAAATTGTAAATAAATCTTTAACTTGTAATCCTGCGCTTGGAACTTTATGCCCAATAAATTTTAGAATTAATTCGAAGATTTTTATATTATCTACTATTTTTTCAAGTGCTATATTAGCTATAAATGTTTCTGTTAACTCTACCGCATCAACTAATTCAGGATTTTGAGAAACAAGATTAATGTAATCGCCTTCTTCCATAGACCTTGCCAACTCTCTTTCGTCTTTTGCGGATAACAAACCAACTCTTCCTATTTCTCTTAAATACAACCTCACAGGATCATCAATTATTTCGGGAGTATCATTCACTACATCATCAAGAAGTACTAGTTCACCTTCTTTGTTAAGTTGATAAGAATCTCCGAAATCATCATTAATGTTTTCAGAATTACCGGAATTTTCTCTTGATATTTTTAAGCTCATAAAATCTTTAGCAAGATCCTCCGGATCATCGCTAAATTCTTCTCTTTGAACCATGTTTTTTTTAGCAGATTGTATAAAATCAACTAAAACAGAGTCTTGCTCATTATTCCACATTTTTTCAGTCATTAATGTACCTACTTGAATTATTTAATTTTTATTACTTAACAATATATCGATATCTTTAATTCTATCTTGCACCAAAATAATATCTTCTTTAACATTATTTTGGTTTAAGTCACTACTCGAAAGTAAAGCTTTATTTTTCATTATTAAATACTCTCTTTCAATCTGGATTTTTAATTTACTAACAAGTTCTAATAATTTTGTATCATCATAAAACTTTGATTTTTCATTTTTTAATAGATTTTTTTTCTCTGTTAAATTCGAATCCAAAACATTTAAACTTGAATCATTAATCCATTCATATAATAATTGCTTACAAATTGTATCATCTATCATCTCTAGATCCCAATCAATAAACAGGTCTTTATTAGTGATATTATTAGATATTACAAGGCTTACCAGATGTTCTGTTAGTAAAAGTAATCTACTTTTATCGTTTGCTTGCATCAAATTTGAATCATTATAACTATTATTCGAGTCAATATATATCTTTGATTTATTATCAAATCCTGCTCTAATTCTTTGCTCCGAAACATTAAGTTCAGTACTTAACATTGAAATATACTGATCTTGTACATATGGATTTTTTTCATTAGATATAAATGGACGAATTGATTCTTCAACTAACTCTTTTCCTTCCGGAGTTGAAGAATCAAATCTTGCTGACAACAATTTTATAAGGTATTCAATTATTGGCCTTGCATTTTCAGTGATTTTTTCCCATGCTTGAGGATCTTGCCTGATAAATGAATCAGGATCAGAACCTTGCGGAAGATCAACCACTCTTAACATAAAATTCTTTTTAATTGACTTATTTGTTATGCCTGTCATATTATTTTTTGAATTAGATGCAAAAACACCCCAACTTTTATCTAATGCATTTAAAGTAGCCTCAGATCCCGCTTGATCTGCATCTAAAGCAATAATTGCACTATTAGATATTTCGGCTATTTTGCTTGCCTGTTGAGTAGTGATTGCTGTTCCCATGGAAGCTACAACATTTTTATACCCATATTGATGTGCAATAATTACATCTGTATAACCTTCAACTAATACACACTCATCATTATCTCTAATATACTCAATAGCTTGGTCAATTCCATATAAAATTGTCCCCTTATCAAAAACAACATTTTTCTTAGTATTAATATATTTCGGATTTTGATCTGTCATTACTCTTCCTCCAAATCCTAATACATCATTGTTTTGAGATTTAATCGGAAATATTAATCTATCAGAAAAAAAGTCATAAACAGAATGATTTTTTCCTGCGGACAACAACCCAAATTCTACTGCTGTATCCAAAGAATAACCTTTATTCTGCAAATATTTAGAAAACAAATTTCCAGGAGGATGAAAGCCTAAATCAAAATTAATTGCAGACTGTTTATCTATTCCCCTATCTTTCAAATAACTTCTGGCATGTTCTCCATCATTAGAAAAAAGATAGTTTTTAAAAAAAGATAAAGCTATCAAATTTATTTTTTTTATTTCTTCTATCTCTTTAATTTTTTGAGAACTATAGTTTTCTGATGTAATGCCTAACTTATCTTTTAATAAATTCAATGAGTCAATAAATGAAATATTGTTTTTTTTCATCATGAAAGAAAAAACATCTCCTCCAGTAGAACAAGCCCCAAAACATCTCCACAAATTTTTGTCAGGATCAACAATAAATGACGGGGTGTTTTCTGAATGAAAAGGACATACTGACTTAAATAATCTTCCTTGTTTTTTTAAATCAACAAATTCAGATACTAAGTCTAAAACTGTAACCTTACTTTTTATTTCATCGGTTAAACTCATAATTCAAAAATATATATATCAAAAAACATATTGAATGCTTAAAATAAACAGGAAATATAGAATAATCAATAAATAGAAAAAAAACTATAAAGTTTTGATAAATATGAATCCAAAAGAAAGAATAAATTACTTAATAAAAATAATCAACAAAAACAGCTACTTGTATTATATTAAGGAAAATCCTGAAATTAGCGACAGTGAATATGATCAATATTTCAGAGAATTAATAGAATTAGAGAACTCTCATCCCGATCTGTTTAGGTCTGATTCTCCAACACAAAGAATAGGAGCTGAACCTTCGAAAGAATTTAATACAATTTCTCACATCGAACCTATGCTAAGTTTAAGTGATTGTTTCTCTGAGTCAGAATTTTATAAATGGCATGAAAGAAATGCAAAAATAATTGGAGAACATGATTTTGAATTGATTTCAGAATTGAAAATAGACGGACTAGCAATATCTTTAGTTTATGAAAATGGTATATTAAAATCAGCATCCACAAGAGGAGACGGGTATCATGGAGAAGATGTAACATCTAATGCTCGAATGATAAATTCAATCCCGCTAGCATTAAACAAAAACATTCCAGGAATAATCGAAATTCGAGGTGAAGTATTTATTTCAATTTCAGAATTTGAAAATTTAAATAACAAAAGAGAAACTAACAATTTACCCAAATATTCAAATCCAAGAAATTGTGCTTCGGGATCCTTAAGGCAACTAGACCCTAGAATAACAAAATCTCGTAATTTAGATACATTTATGTATAACATCGGCTATTCAGAAAATCAAATAGATATCCCCAAAAAGCAATCTGAGCGGCTGTCTCTAATAGAAGAAATGGGATTTAGAATAAATAAAAATTATTTGCTTACAAAAACAGCTAAAGAAACAATAAATTTTTACAAAGATTACCAACAAAAAATTAAAACACTAGATTACTTGTGTGACGGACTTGTGATTAAAGTAAACGAACTAGAATTACAAAATAAAATAGGATCGTTGTCTAGAACGCCAAAATGGGCTATTGCTTTCAAATATCCTGGAAACACAGCTCTATCACAAATAGAAAACATAGAAATTAATATAGGAAGAACCGGATCTGTAAATCCAATTGCTTTATTAAAACCTGTTGAAATTGATGGGGTCATAATCAAAAACGCTACTTTACATAATGAAAGCTACATAAATAACTTAGAATTATTAGTTGGTGATTGGGTAAATATAGAACGAGCAGGGGACGTAATCCCAAAAGTGATCTCTGTAGATAAAAGTAAAAGAAATGGAACAGAATATAAATTCAACTTTCCTAACAAATGCCCAAGCTGCCAATACCCAATATCAAAAAAAGAAAATGATGCTATGCACTATTGCACAAACCGGCAGTGTAATTCGCAGATAATAAGATCTCTTGAATATTTTGCTAGTAAAAATGCAATGGATATAGACGGACTTGGACCTTCGATAATAGAAAAACTTGTTTCACAATCATTAATTCAAACATTTTCAGATATATATAAACTCGAGAATCACGATCTTTTAAAAATTGAAGGATTTAAAGATAAAAGTGCCAATAATTTAATTGATGCTATAAGCAAAAGTAAAAATCATACTGCAGCTCGACTTTTGATTTCATTAGGGATAAAACATGTTGGTGTAGAAATATCAGAATTATTACTTGATAAATATAATTCTATTAGTAACTTAATAAACATTTCGTATGAAGAATTAATAGAAATCCCACAAATTGGACCACAAATCGCATTAAGTATTACAGAATATTTTAAAAATCAAGAAAACATACTTGTTCTACAAGAATTATTTAATTTAGGTCTAAAAGATTCATACCAACAAGCCAATATTGAATTTAATGAAATAATTACAAATAAAACATTTGTTATTACTGGCAAATTTCTTAAATATAAAAGATCTGAAATACAAGATATAATTACTAAGTATGGCGGAATAAATTCTGGAAATATAAATTCAAAAACTGATTATTTAATATTGGGGGAAAATCCCGGATCAAAACTAGAAAAAGCTAATGAATTAAACATAAAAATATTATCAGAATCAGAATTCATATATATTATTACTTAGGAGGAAGAATGAATCTTGGAATAAAAAATAAAATCGCTTTAGTAACTGGAAGTTCAAGAGGGATAGGGAAAGCTTCTGCAATTTCATTGGCAAAAGAGGGTGTAAATTTAATTATTTGCGGAAGAGATAAGCAAACTTTAAACCAATCTGTAGCTGAAATTAAACAAATTAATCCTAAAACAATTGGAATACAATGCGATGTTACAAATGAAAACAATTTAGATACACTTGTCAAAGAAATAACAGAAAATATTGGAAACATAGACATTTTAGTAAATAATGTTGGGGGGTCAATAAATAGAGAAGGCATAGAAGGTACTCCTATAGATGATTTAAATAAAACTTTTAATTTGAATCTAAATCCTTCGATTAAGCTAATGCAATTAGTAATACCTCATATGAAATCTCAAAAATGGGGCCGAATAGTTAATATCTCTTCAGTCTACGGAAGAGAATTAGGAGGAAATTTATCTTATATGACTGCCAAAGCAGCATTAAATAGTATTACAAAACACTCTGCAATAGATCTAGCTAAATATGGTATTTTAATAAATGCTGTCGCCCCAGGTCCTGTTTCACATAAAGACGGAAGTTGGGAAAAATTTCAAAAAAATAATAGCAAAGAAGTTGTAGAAAATTTTATAAAAGACAACTTGCCTATAGGTAGATTTGGATGGCCAGAGCCTGTTGGAGATTTGGTAGCCTTTCTATCATCAGAAAATGCTGGGTTCATAACCGGAACTTGTATTAATATAGACGGCGGTTGGAGTAGATCAATAAGTTAAAAATTTATATATTTTGTAATACATTTTTAACTATATTCTCTGAGTTTAACCCATATTTATTAACCAATTCTTCAGTGGTTCCAGATTCAGCATAATCTGTCATTGATATACTCATAACTTTAGTTGGATTATTCTCGGATAGATATTGTGAAACCAAACTGTGTAAACCTCCAAATTTGAAATGTTCCTCAACAGTCATAATAAAGTTAGATTCTTTTGAGCATTTTAGAATTGTTTCGTGATCTAAAGGCCTTAAAGAATACATATTTACTACCTTAGTATTTATTCCATGAATATCTTGTAATTCTTTAGCTGCTTGAATTGCAGGATAAACCATATATCCATAAGTCAAAATTGAGACATCGTTACCACTTTCAAAAACAGTACTTGATCCCCCTTTTTTAAGTGTAATATTTTTATTATTAAACATTGGCAAAGCAGGACGTGAAAGCCTTACATAAACAGGTCCATTAGTATTAATTGCTAAATCTACAGCAGCCTGTGCCTCGTATGCATCAGAAGGAACTAGTACTGAAAATGAATTTAATGATAAAAATAAAGAAATGTCTTCTAAACTTTGAGCTGAAATACCATCTTCACCAGTTATCAATCCTGCATGTGTTAATATTACTTTCACGTTTAAATTAGACTGAGCAACGCCTACTCTTAACTGATCCATAGGTCTTGTTGATCCAAAAACTGCAAATGTACTAACTATAGGAATTTTCCCAGAAGCTGCTAATCCTGCTGCTACATTGACCATATTTTGTTCAGCAATCCCTACATCAAAAAATCTTTCAGGATATTTATCTGCAAACAAATTAGTAAATGTTGATTTATTTAAGTCAGCACCTACAACACACAAATTTTGATTAGTCCCTCCTAATTCTAATATTTTTTTTCCTGCATATTCTCTTGTTGAACCTGTAAGCATATTTCCACTCAATTTGAATTGATTTCTTGTATAGCTTGTTTAAGCTGATCTTCGTTTGCAGTTTTACCATGAAAATCAGGATTGTTTTCCATAAAACTCACACCTTTTCCTTTTACAGTATCAGCAATTATAACTTTAGGTTTTTCGTTAGTATAATCTAATGAGTTAAATGTTTTATGTATATCTGAAATGTCATGCCCGTTAACAGTATATGTTTCCCAACCAAAAGCAGCCCATTTATCAATTATGGGACTCATATCCATTACTTGGTGAGTAAAGCGATCATTTTGAATACCATTTTTGTCTACAACTGCTACCAAATTATCCAGTTTATATTTGTTAGCAGACATTATTGCCTCCCAAACTTGACCTTCATTCAGCTCTCCATCGCCTAATAAAACAAAAGTTCTATAATTTTTTTGATCAACTTTGGCTGCCAATGAAACTCCAACTCCGAAGGATAATCCTTGACCTAAAGATCCTCCAGACATTTCTACTCCCGGAGTTTTTATATGAGCATGCCCTTGTAATCTGGAATTTAATTTCCGAAATGTCATTAATTCAGATTTATCGAAATATCCTGTTTCAGCCAGAGCAGCATATAATACCGGGCAAGCATGTGCTTTGCTCAAAATAAATCTATCTCTACCTTCCCATTTTGGATTAGAAGAATCGTAATTGAGTACAGATCCATACAAAACTGAAACAATATCTGTAGCTGATAGAGAGCCTCCAGGATGCCCGCTATTAGCATTGCTTGTCATTTCTAAAATATCAATTCTAATATTTTTTGCTAAATTTTTGATGGTATCTAAGTGAGACATTTTTCTATTATTAAATATTGTAGCTGAATTATAATTTGCCTCAATTTAGAAGTCTATCTTAAAAATAAGGATAAAATAAATTTAACGCCCACAAAAATTAATGTTATAATCTTTCTAATTATTCTAGGAGGGAACATGAATAAAATAATTAAAGGGAAATACTTAATTGATGGTAATGGCGGAAAACCTAAAGAAAATTCTGCTGTGATTATAGAAAATGGAAGAATCAAAGATATAACTGATGCAAACAATATACCTAAAGATGGATATGAAATACTTGATTACCCTAAATCCACAATAATGCCAGGGTTGATTGAGGTGCATACTCATATGCATGTAAGCCCTGAACCTGGAAACTATGAAGCTGCTCTAAATGATTCAGATACTGTATTAGCTATCAGAGCAACTGACGCAGTTAGAAAAACACTTATGAGTGGTGTTACTACTATGCGAGACATTGGAAGTAAAAATCACATAGCTTTCCCCGTAAGAGATGCTGTAGATGCAGGTATTATTCCAGGTCCACGAATGTTACTTGCAGGACAAGTTGTGACAACTACAGCCGGTCATTGCAATTATTTTGGTACAGAAGCAGATACACTAGACGAAGCTGTGACTGCAGCACGTGCAAATATTAAATTAGGTGCAGAGTGGATTAAAATTATGTCAACTGGAGGAGGATTTACACCTAGATCCAATATGCGAGCTGCACAATATCCTGCAGAAACTTTAGAAGCTGTAGTAAATGACGCTGAACGATTGGGAGCTAAAGTATGTTCCCATGCCCATGGTACAGTTGGTGTTGTAAATTGCGTAAAAGCAGGAATGCATAATATAATTCACTGTTCATGGCTAGCAGAAGATCCAGAAAAAGCTTTTGACTACAAAGAAGATGTAGCCGATGAAATAGCTGAAAAAGGAATATATGTTGATGCAACTCTAGCCACCGGATACATGAGAACCTTTAGAGATCCTGAATTTAGTCCAACAGAAGCACAAAAAATGGGTTTCAATGCAGAAGAAAGAGTAAAAATATTGCAAGACATGAGAAAAAGAGGAGTTAAATTTGTATCAGGAATTGATAGTGGAATGCTTTACGTTAGATTTGACGACATTGCATATACCCCTGAAAGGATGGTAGAAGTTGTTGGCATGGGAAATATGGAAGCTATAGTTGCATGTACAAAAACTTCGGCTGAATGCTTACAAGTAGATGAAGAAACTGGAACAATTGATAAAAATAAATCAGCTGATATCATAGTTGTCGAAGGCAATCCCAACGACGACATAAAAGCTCTTCATAATGTTAGCTCTGTCATGTTAAGAGGCGAACTAGTAAAAGACAATGGAATTGAGTTAGTTTAAGTATCGTTTAATATGAATGAAAATAATTTTAAAATCGTATCATTTTATGAATTTAAAAATATTCAAACAAAATATCTAACATACAAAACCATTCTAAAAGAAACTTGTGCTAAAAATAATCTAAGAGGCACTGTAATTCTTTCGAAAGAAGGCATTAATGGAACATTGTCAGGATTTGAAATTTCAATAAATAACTTTTTATCAAAATTAAAAAATCTTAATTTTGATAATACTGAAATAAAATTTTCATACTCCAAGACTTTGCCATTTTACAAGTTAAAAATCAAAATAAAAAAAGAAATTGTTCCATTTTTAGAAAGTGTAAAAAACCCAAATAAAACTGGCAAATTTATTGATCCTAAAAACTGGAACAATATTTTAAACGACTCATCAATACATGTCATTGATGTCAGAAATGAATATGAGACTAAGATAGGAAAATTTCAAAATTCAACAGACCCTAAAACAAACAACTTCACTGAATTCATTGAATACATTAATACTGATCTTGCAGATAAAAAAAATGAAACAATAGCAATGTATTGTACTGGAGGAATAAGGTGTGAAAAAGCTTCCGCTTATATGATTCAGAATGGCTTCAAAAATGTATTACAACTTAAAGGAGGTATTCTTAAATACTTAGAAGAAACGGATAGTAAATCATCCTTATGGGAAGATGAATGTTATGTATTTGATAATAGGGTATCAGTCAAAAAAGACTTATCTGAAGGCAGCTATGAATTATGCAACGGATGCAAAGAAACAATAACAAAACAGGACAAAAAATCTGATAAATACGAGGAAGGAGTATCTTGCCCGGGATGTTATGACAAAAGATCAAAAGATCAAAAAGAAAAATCAAGAGAAAGACAAAAACAAATAAATTTATTCAGAGAAAAAAAACGCCCCTACTCTTACGACAAGTTAAATACACATGATTACAATAAAATTATTGATAAACTATAATTTTATCTATTTATTGGATAATAATTTTCACGCAAATATAAAAGCGTAGCCATAAATATTGAAACAATATTTGAAACAAAAATAGATGTCCAAACAGTAGTATTTGCCACATCTTTCATCATCCCAAATCTAAGCCAATAATCCAATCCTTCATATTTTTCTAAAGTACTATTGAAAGTAAAGTAACAAGTTACAATACTTGTTAGTAAAATTATCACTGTTGCAGTTATTTTATATGATTTTTCATGATCACTATATATCCACATAGCTAAAAAGGTACCACAAGAAGCAGCAAATCCAGGAAAGTAAAACCAACTGAACAAAACTAAAGATTTAGGCCAGTATCCCCAAGAACCTCCTGTTAAGGTGTAAGCTGACTGAACAATAAAAAAAGCTAGAATTCCAAATATTACTGACAAAGCAACGCCACTAAATACTCGGGTTACAGAACTTAAGCTAGGATTAAAAAACATGATGAGCTATTCCTTGTAGATCGTGTTATGCTCTTCTAGATAATTTCGGATCAAGAGCGTCTCTTAATCCATCTCCTACCAAATTCATTGCGAGAACATTTATTGTTAATACCAATCCAGGGAAAAAAGCTATCCAAAATGCTTGCTGTAAATGTTTTCTACCAAGAGATAATATATTTCCCCAACTCGGATCTTCAGGAGGAATACCTAATCCCAAAAAACTCAGTGATGCTTCGGTAAGAATAGCTAAAGCAAAAAAGTATGTAGCTTGTACTATTACAGGAGCCATAGTGTTAGGCGCAATATGTGAAAATAGAATCCTTGGAGTAGGTGCACCTATCCCTCTTGCAGCCTCGACATATTGTTGCTCTCTAACTGAAAGGACTGAAGAACGAACAACTCTAACCATTCTAGGAGTGTCTACAATAGTAATTACAGCTATTACATTCCACACACTTCCTCCTAGCATAGCAATAAGAGCTAATGCCAAAAGTAAAGTGGGAAATGACATTAATGCATCCATAATTCTTTGGACAAACATGTCTAATTTAGGAGAATAACCTGAAACTAAACCAATAAATAATCCTGCGAGAGTTACAAATATAGCTACCATAAACCCAACAAGTAGTGATACTCTTCCTCCGTATACTACTCTCGCGTATACATCTCTACCTATATTATCTGCACCAAACCAGTGTTTTTCTCCAGGTGGCATAAATCGATCCGTAGGATCAATTGCTACAGGATCATATTTAACTAAAAAATCTGCAAAAATAGTCATTAAAGAGAATAAAAGTAATATTATTAACCCAACAATCATATTTGGATTTTTTTTCAACATTCTAGTAAATTGAGTCCATATACGATACCCAACACCTTTTGCCTGTCTTATTTCATCAGGATTATACCCTCTACTTTGCGTCATGAATACCTAACCCTTGGATCTAAAAATGCATATAATATATCGACTGCCAAATTTAAAAATACATATGATGTGGCAAAAATCATCATCAAACCTTGAATAATCGGGAAATCTCTATCGCCAACTGCTTTAACAAACATCCTTCCCATTCCTGGTATTGCAAATACAGATTCTGTAATTACTGTACCAGTAACAGCAGCTGCAAATACCAATCCAATTACTGTTATAACGGGCATTGATGCAGCCCTAAGTGCATGCCTAGTTAAAACTATTCCTTCAGCAAGACCTTTAGATCTAGCTGTTCTTATATAATCCTCACTTAATACTTCAACTAAACTTGACCTTGTCATCCTTGCAATCAATGCCATGAATGCCACGCCTAAAGTTATAGCAGGTAATGCACTATATCTTAAAAATTCAACAGGACCGTCTGTAATTAAACTCCTAAACCCAAATACGGGAAACCATCCTAATTTAAGTGAAAATAAAAAAATCAAATTAAATGCCAACCAAAAACCCGGAATAGCAAATCCAAGTACTGCAAAAACCATAACAGCCCTATCAATCCATGTATTCATTTTCCAGCCAGCTAACACACCCATTGGAATACCTAATAAAATAGCAATAAATATACCGGAAAATACTGTTGACACTGTTGCTTCAATTTTTTGACTTACCAAATAGGAAACTGATTCTGTGGTAAATAAAGAAGTTCCTAAATTACCTACAAAAAAACCTCCGAGCCAACTGAAATATTGAACAATAGGGGGTTTATTTATCCCCATTGCTTCACGAACATCTTCTATTTCTTGCGCAGTAGCATACATTATGTAATCTCCACCTAAGACTATTGCGGCAGGATCACCAGGTGCAAGTTGCATGATAGAAAAAGTTATTATAGATACTATAAGTAAAACCGGTAAAGTTAATATAGCTCTTCTTAATATGTATTTCCACATATTGATTTTTCCTATATTTGAAAGTGGTTACTAATTACTAGTGATGTTTGACTTCAAAGGAGAACCGACTTTTAGTCGGTTCTCCTTTGTAAAACCTATTTCGTTAAGGTGTCTATTTAGTCCAACCAAACATTATGCAATATTGGGAATAAACAGTCTAGACAATAGCCTTTAACATTATCCCTAATAGCTCTTGGTGGTTGGAATTGGAAGAAGTTTAGAGCTGGAGGATTTTCATAGAAAATCTTATTCATCTCATCATACTGAGCTTGTTGCTTAGCAGGATCTGTCTCCACTAAGAAAGCTGCTCTTACTTCATCAATTTCAGGATTTTTATAACCCAAAGATGTATCACCAGAGAACATATGTGGTGCTAATGGATTAAGACCATTTGCGAAGTTTGACCATGAAGTCGCTGCTTCCCAAGGACCTTCTCCTCCTGTTATAGCTACCCTGCTACCCCAGTCTAAGGATACTAATTCTGTGTTTACAAATCCTAAGTTTTTCATCGCTTCCCACATTACCAAGCCTGCTTCTGGCATAAACGGCATGTCGTTAGCAGCAATGATTCTTACTTGTTTTTCAGAAATACCTGGGCTTAGTGCCTCAGCTTCAGCTAAAATTTCTTTAGCTAATTTCATATTTCCTGATTTGGTTTTCATACCTTCAGCCTGAATTGCATCAGTTACTGATGTTTTCCAAGGTGTACCGCAGTGAATAGCCATGTAACATTCTGTCCATTTATCTTCACCGCCCACAGCTGCCATCATAATTTTTCCGTTAGGAGCAGCAGCTACAACAGCTCTTCTTGCTAATCTACCTGCTTCAGTCATATCGAAAGGAGCATGATGTAAATTAAATGCCATTGTTCCCATGTTACCATCTCTAATAGATGACCATGAAACACCATCAACACCATTTAAGTTTGAAGCCAAATCAATAGTGAAATCATCAAGAACATCTACTTCACCTGTTTGTAAAGCAGCAATTCTTGTTGAATGATCAGGAATATCAAGAGCAACAAAACCATCTAAGTATTGGTTAATTTCTCCTTTTGTGAAATTCCATTCTTCACCTTTATTTGGAACGTATCCATCAAATTTGGAGAATTCTAATTTTTCTCCCTGGATCCATTTATCCATTTTGTATGCACCAGTTCCGACAGCAGTTTTTACTGGCTCTCCTGGTTTTAAAGACCAAACATCTTTATGCATAATTGATGGTTGTCTTGGATCTAGCTGAGCTAAGAATTCCAAAACCATTCCTGTAGGTTTACTAAAATTCATTGTAATAGTATTCCCGTCAGCACTTTGACTAAATGCTGAATCTTTTGATGATTTTCCTTCATTACCTGGAGATATAGCTAGCAATTGTCTTCCTAAAGGATCAACTCTTGCAAACCTGGAATGTGATTCCATAATATCTTCCATAGATAATGCACTACCATCATGGAATGTAATACCGTCACGTACAGTGAAAGTATAAGTTAAACCGTCAGGACTCATATTCCAATCTGTTGCCATTTGAGGGAAGATATTGTAATCTTTGTCTCTCCAAAACAACTGATCGTATGAATGTCTACCAACAGTTCCTGTAACAATAGCACCGGTAGCCATAGTATCAATATACTTAATACTACCTTGTACTACATAACGTAATGTACCTCCAGATTTAGGTTCACTGCCTGTCGCTGCAGCTGGTGCAGGAGTAGGCGTTGAAGCAGCTGGTGTAGTAGCAGCTGCAGCTGGTGCAGCAGGTGCTGCAGCAGGTGCTTCGGCTTCTTCTTCAGAAGAACACGCAACAACCATCAACATTGTGAATATAGCTAAAACTGGTAACCATTTAATTTTTTTCATTAGGCACCTCCATCTAACTAGGTTTTAATAATTACATTATTTTATAAACCCTTCTAAAATAAATTAAAAGGTTATTCATTATTTCTCAATTTAAACGAAAGTGTCAATACTGAATGAAAGAATTTAATGTTTTTAGAGTAAAAAGATGATTTTTTAACAAAAATACGTTTAAAATATATCACTATGAACAAAATTTCCAAAAAAAATTCACTAAAAAATAAACAAACTTTATTCAATTTATGGTCTGCTGAATTCATAAATAGATCATCTTATATGACCGGTAAATTTGCATTACCTTTCTTTGCCAAAAACCTTGGGGCAGGTACCACTTTGATTGGCACCATTACTTCTATTTCAACATTAACTGGAATATTTTTGAAACCTTTGATAGGAGGTATAGGTGATAAATTTGATAAGAAAAAACTATTACTTATAGCAAATTTAATTTTTGCATTTACACCTTTATTATATATATATATAGACCAAACTTATCAGCTAGTTGTTATAAGATTGTTTCATGGACTTTCTACAGCAATTTATGGACCCATTACTCTTGCTATTATTTCAACTGTATACAGCGAACAAAGAGCAACTTATTTAGGGTGGTTTGGTACTGCAAGAACTATAGGATATTTAATTGGACCTATATTAGGTGGGCTGTTATTGCTTTATTTTGATTCGCAAAACTTATTTTTTATAACTGGGATAATAAGTTTTCTTTCTTTTTTACCAATCATACTTGATCAAAAATCGTCACAAAAAATTAACACGACAAACTCAACAAGTAATGAAATAATTCTATTCCTTAAAAAATTATTTACCATCACTAAATTAAAACAAGTATGGGTAGTGAGCTTGATAGAATGGTCATTTTATGCAGTTTTCTATTCAATGAAAGTATTTATTCCTATTTACTTAGTAAACTCTGGTTATAATTTTTTAATTGCCGGATCATTTTTAACCACTGTTGAATCTGTGCATATAATTCTTAGACCTTTAGGTGGTATGTCAGGAGATAAGTTTGGGTATTATAAAAATATTATTTTTGGACTAGTTCTACTAAGTTTATCTATGTTTTTTGTTTCATTTACGATAAACACATCAACAATATTTATTCCTGCAATACTAATTGGTGTCGCTGAAGCAAGCGTCCTTCCATCAGCGTTAGCTTTAGTATCAGAATATTCTAAAAATGATAATATTGGAACAGTGATGGGAATAGTAGGTTCAATAAGGAACTTTGGGAAAGTTGCAGGGCCAATATTAATGGGGATTTTACTTGAAAGCTTCTCTTACCAAAGTGTTTTTCAAATTATTGGAATTTCAAATATATTAATAGTATTTTTAATATTATTTATTTTTATTATTTCATCAATGATTAAGCAAAATAACAATTAAATATGGTATTGTTTGAATATTAGTAATTAAATTGAGGGTTAATTTGCCTGATTCAGATATTTTATACAAGTCAATTACAGAAATCCAAACAGAGCTTCTTAAAAAAACTTTTTCATCTTTAGAGTTAACTCAATTAGCTCTAAAAAGAATAGATGAAACAAACAGTAAAACTAACGCATTCTTACACGTAGCTTATGAATACGCAATAAATGAAGCAAAAAAAACCGATATTAAAATTTCTAAAGGTGAAAATTTAAAATTACTAGATGGAATTCCTACTTCAATAAAAGATCTTGAGGGTGTCAAAGATATGCCCCACACAAACGGTTCGTGGTTTTATAAAGACAATATTGCTGATTTCGATCAGCTTGGAGTAGAAAGAATTAAAAATGCTGGTGGGATCATACTTGGTAAAACGAATACACCAGAATTTGGTTTATGCGCAACTACAGACAACAGACTTGGTGATGATTGCAGAAATCCTTGGGATTTAAATTGTACTGCAGGAGGATCAAGCGGTGGAGCAGGTGCTGCTGTAGCTTCCGGAATTCATCCAATCGCAGAAGGCTCTGACGGAGGAGGATCAATCAGAATTCCTTCCGGATTATGCGGAATATATGGAATCAAAGGAACGCAAGGAAGAATCCCAAGAAAGCACAGTGGATTACAAAGTTGGAACCCTGTTAATTTTTCATGCATGGGACCAATGACGTGGTTTGTAAAAGATAGCGCTATTATGCTACAAGTTATGTCAGGCCCGCATCCCGAAGCCGAGTCTACTGCAATTAAAACAACACCTCCTGATTTTATTACAACGTTAGATGCAGGCATAAAGGGTAAAAAAATAGCTTGGTCAGTAGATTTGGGATCAATCAATGTTGACCCTGAAGTACAAGAAGTAACAACAAATGCCATGAAAATTTATGAGGATATGGGTGCTATAATTGAACCTCTAAACTTTAAATATAATATAAAAGAATTATCAATGATGTTCTCTCCAATACTTGGCGCATTGGGTTACAATAAAAACGGCCAGCTATTAGATGAAAATCCTGACAAACTTATGAATTATACAAAAAGAATGTTAGAAGCAGTGAAAAATTGGGAAGGCCCTGTATATATGAATGCAATTTCAGAATTATACAAATTTAGAAACTACATGGATTCTATTTTTGAAAACTACGATTATATTGCAACTCCTACAATGGCAGTGCCTGCTCATGAATGCGGCAATCCCCCAGAAAAAATAAATGGAATTCAATATGACTATTCTTACGGTTCTGATGACAACGAAATGATCCCCTCCTATGGTGATAGTGAAAATATTGCACATAAAAATGGGGCAGGTTTATTGTCTCAATTTACTGCTATATTTAACTGGTCAGGAAATCCTGCTGCAACAATTCCTTGTGGTTTTTCATCCAAAGGTCTACCAATATCCCTTCAAATAGCAGGAGAAAAGGAAAATGAACTAGGTGTTTTGCAAGCTTCCAGAGCTTTTGAAATTGTAAAACCATGGCACAATAAAAAACCAAAATTATAATAAGGGGTTAATATGAATGATCTTGAAATCAAAAATGCAACCATAGTTGATGGTCTTGGAAAAGAATCATATGAAGGCAATATTTATGTCAAAAATGGGAAAATTGTAGCCATTACTCATAAAGAATCTTTGGATTCTAAGAAATCAATAAATGCAAATGGGAAAATTGTAGCCCCTGGATTTATCGATCTTCATACACACAGTGATTCTTCTTTTTTAGTTGACTCAAAAGCAGATAGCAAGGTAAGGCAAGGGGTTACTCTCGAATTAATTGGTAACTGCGGAATGAGTACGTGTGCTCCATTAATTGGAGAAGCTAAAACAATATTTAAACAACGAGTGTCTATGCTAGAAAATCCTGAAGATTTAAATGTAGATTGGACTGATTATGCAGGATATATAGATGCTATGAAAAAAGCCGGGGCTCCTTTGAATGTAGCTTTCCAGGTTGGCCACGGGACACTAAGAGCAGCAGTAATTGGATTAGAAGACAGACCTCCTACAGCTGAAGAATTAAATTACATGAGAAAATTAACTGCAGAATCGCTTGATGCAGGAGCATTAGGTCTTTCTACTGGGTTATTTTACGCACCCGGTTACTATGCACGTACAGATGAAGTAATAGCTTTAGCAGAAGAAGTAGGAAAAAGAGACAAACTATATTCTACTCATCAAAGAGATGAAGGAAGCAGAACAGTAGGATTATTTGTATCCCTAAATGAAGCTATAGAAATAGGAAGAAGATCAGATTGTAAAGTACAAATATCACACGTTAAATGTGCCGCGCAAAAAGTATGGGGCAAATCAGATGAATATTTACAACTTCTTGAAGACACTGTTCAAGAAGGTATAGATATTGCAGGGGATCAATACCCTTATACAGCTTCAAGTACTGCATTAACAGGCGCATTATTTCCACGCTGGTCTTTATCTGGAGGAAGAGAAAAAACCTTGGAATTCATGGCAGACGAAGATCACAGAGGAAGATTAGTAGACGAAATAACAGATACTTTTTCAAAAGGCCGAGGTGCTGAAGGGATCATTATTGCAAGATATGTAGAAGACGAGTCTTTAGAAGGAAAAACATTAATTGAAATAGCAGATATAATGAATACATCTCCTGCTGAAGCTGCTTTGAGAATATATCAAAAAGGTGAGGCTAGTGTAATTAGTTACGGAATGACTGACGAGGATGTAGAAAATTTTGCATCTCATCCGCTAATAGCAGTTGCTTCTGACGGATCTTCTCTTTCAGCAACTGGTAAATTATCAGTAGGAAAGCCGCATCCTAGAAGTTATGGTACAAACCCAAGATTTATCCAAAAATATGTTAACGAAAAAAATGTGATTTCTATTGAAGAAGCAATAAGAAAAATGACATATTTGCCTGCACAAAGATTAGGGTTAACAAATAGAGGAAGGCTCACTCCTGGGTATGCAGCTGATATAGTCATAATGGATTTAGCTAAAATAAAAGAAAATTCAACCTTTGCTGATCCACATCAATACCCTGAAGGAATTTCTCATGTAATTGTTAATGGAGAATTAGTTGTGGAAAATGAAATCTATAACGGTTCAAAGCCAGGGCAAATGATAACAGAATTTAACTCTTAAATTTCATTGATAAAACAAATAAACACTTCCGCCAAAAACTAAAGTGAACCCTATAAACAATATGAAATTATAAAAGTTAACTGATTCTGTAAATTTTACAAGTACACGAATAGTTGCTATACCAACAGCAAAAGCCACAAAAATTGCTAATAAATTAATATAAATATCATTTGAAAGAATATAAATACCCATAATGCCAGCAATAATTGTTACAGGGATACTTAAAATAAAACTAATATTCAACGCTTCGCTTTTATCAAACTTTGTTAACAATAAAGCAGATATAGTCAATCCGGAGCGACTCATCCCTGGAATAATTGAAATACCTTGAAAAACGCCAACTATTAAAGCATTAAAAAATGTATATTGATTATTAGCTGATATATTAACTGATTTACCAAACCATTGTATTGCTCCATTTATAATATAAACGAATCCAATAATAATCATTCCTAATACACCCAACAACTCAACGTTTGAAGAAAGAGAAGGTATTAAAAGATAAATAGGAAAAGATATAAACAAACTTATCATTGTTGAAAACAAATAAAAAATGCTTTCCTTGTTTGAGTTTCGATTTTTTAACCCATTTTGCAATAATTGAGTAAGTTTTTTTCTGTATGTAAAAATAGCTGAGAATGATGTACCCAAATGTAATGCTAGGGAGATCGCAAAAATTTCTTCTAATGATTTAGAATCAAAATTAAATAAACTATTTATAAATAAAATAATTCCCTGTGAACTAATTGGGAGCCACTCAGTTATACCCTGAGTGGCTCCCAATATAATTTTAAGAACTACAATATTAATATCTATACCTGATTAATCTTTCTGCTGAGCAGCCATACCTTGTTCTTTAGATAGTTCAGTGTCTAGCTTAGCTTTTGCGTCAGCTGAAACCCATTTAGACCAAATATCTTCATTTCTTAATAAGAAATATATTGCTACTTCATTGTAAGCAATCCATCTGTCAGCTTGTTCTCTAAATTTCCTTGCTTTTTCTTCTAATTTAGGTAAAGGAGCTTCAGAAAAATCCCATTTATCTAATAATGTGATAATTTCTGGATGAGCAGAATCTAGGTCAGAAGACATTACAAGAGTAGAATCTAAAGATCCATTTCTAGCATTAGAAGGAATAGATTTGTCGCTGTCCCAAGCAAATACTAAATGAATTCTTGAGTTACTAGATCCCATTCCTGCGTCTCCTCTTTTCTTAGATTCATCAGCATCTTCAGCGGTAACTGTAAATCTTCTAATAATATCATCTATATCAGAAAACATAACTCTAGCATTAACATCTTGTACAGTTTTTCCATAACCAATCTTAGCAATATATTCAAATATAGCTGTTTGTATCATAGAATTCTTAGATTCTAAGCTAGCAGGTCTAATTACTTCGCCTCTAAATTCAGTAGATTGATGTGATCTAGTAGCAGTATCTGAAGCACATCCAAGGACTATCAATAAAGATGCAAAGATAAAAAATAATGGTTTAAAATAAGTTTTGTATTTATTATCTTTATTTAACATATATTTACCTCTTGAAAATTTAAATTTTATAAATTTTGAATAAAAAATATTATAACATAAAATTATTAAGAAATTAGAAAGAACAAATTAAATATAAATTAATTTATTTAATTACGTTTTACCTCTTAGTTTTGGATCAAGACTGTCTCGTAGTCCGTCACCAAACATATTCACAGCAAGTGCCAAGAAGAATAAGCCTAGAGATGGTAGTATTACAATATTGGAGTTTCCTATAAAGTAAATTCTTCCTTCACCAATAATATTTCCCCAAGTGGGAATATCTGGTGGTACTCCGGCTCCTAAGAAACTTAAACTTGCTTCAGACAAAATAGCAGAAGCAAACAAAAAAGTTGCCTGAACAATAACAGGAGCAAAAGTATTTGGCGCTATATGTCTAAATAATATTCTTTTTTTAGAAGCACCAAAAGCATTTGCAGCATCAACATATTGAGATTCTCTAATTGTTAGTACAACTGATCTAACAATCCTAGATGTTCTAGGTGAATCAACAACAGTTAAAGCAAAAATTACGTTTTCTAATTTAGGGCCTAATATAGCCATCAGAACAATAGCTAAT
>CEPW01167238.1_pt1 | contig 27267 bp, 15 predicted proteins | sample 356211 | NCBI WGS metagenome assembly CEPW01 (sample SAMEA2620021, study PRJEB7988) | marine metagenome | biome: marine biome (ENVO:00000447); feature: deep chlorophyll maximum layer (ENVO:xxxxxxxx); material: "saline water (ENVO:00002010), including plankton (ENVO:xxxxxxxx)" | depth 25 m
CGGACACGAATTTTTTTTTCTTTTTTCCTCTTTCAAAGCCTCTCTCTCGCTTTCTCTCATTCTTTCGCTCGGACCAACTCTCGACGACGAACCTCGCGTAATACCTCACCAACGCATCCAAAACTTTGTCGAAGCACTTACGATGCACACGAGAGCGCTCGCGCGAAATATCATCGCAGTTGGTGGTCGCGAGCGGTTCCAACGACTCGTCGAAACGATGCGAAACCCGAAACCACTTTGGCAACACTGGGGGTTCAATTTTCAAATTTTCTGGTTTAGGGTGCGAAAAAAAGGAGGCACCGGGAACGCAATCAAACGCGCACAGCGGTTCAAAAATTGCCTCGGGGGGTCGTCTCTTCATACAAACGGAAAGAGAAATGGACGACGAAACGAGTAAAGAGAACAAAACCGCTCGGCGCGCGAGCGTTGGGAATGGGGATACTAATACTAGTACTAATAACAGCGCGGTGACGCCATCATCGGTACGTGTCTCTTCCTTTCATCTTTCCGACCCCAAAATTCAAACGGGAAATCTTTCTTTTAAAACTCACCCGCTAAATTCTCTCTTTTATATAGATCCTAAAACGGGAACGAAAGCAAGCTCTTGGCGATGCTTTGGCCCCGAACGCGTCGACAAGGCGAAAAGTAGAGGAGAACAACGAAGATATGGAAAACGATACGAGAGAAGGAGGAGAATTAGCACAAAACAACAACAACGCAAAAATTCAAACTGTTGTGGTCGCTGATCCGCAATCGCGAACGATAGCGCAATCGCCTTCGTTCCAAGCGAAGAAGAAACGAAGACAAAGTCTCGGAGGGAGGCGCGTTTCGTTCGCTCAGCCGAAGGAATTGGTAGAAATAAGAGAGTATTACAAGGTGCGTAACGAACAGAGACTACTACGCAAATTTGGTTTTTAAGGAAGAGAAGGGGAACAAATAGAAATTTCTTTTTGGCACACGCGACGTGAGAGCGAAACATCTTCTTGTTCCTCTCTATCTTTTCTCCATCGTTTTCGTTTTCGCGCGAAGAAGAAGAGAGACGACGAAGATAAAAAAGACGAAATCACACACCGACTGACCATCGTTAAACCCTTAACTGTATTTTGATAAAACGCAGGAGAGCGACAACGCGAACAAAAAGACGCGCGATTCATTCGGAACAGCAGCAGGAGGAGGGTCAGATGAGACAATGCTAAATCAAAGTTTATTGAACGATTCATCAATCGTGAACGATGACGTTGATTTCCCCGTGAGTGGTTTAGAACCGTTGCGAGAAGAAGAAGAAGAAGAAGGGGGTGTGGATGTGGAGGACGATGGCACAAGGAATCAGACGACGTCTGGATTTAGCTATCAACCAACCGAAGGTTTGACGACGTCCGTTATTCCGAGCATGGCCAATTTGGTCGAAGAAGACGAAAAGAATGACGAGGAAGGGGATAAGGATATTGTTGCGGAAGGTAGAGATGGTGAAGGCGCGACGACTGGCTTGATTACCGAAGCAGTACCATCAATGTCGAGATTATTGGACGAAGACGAAGACGAAGATAAAGAAAATATGAACGCCGCTGAAAATCGTAGTGGAGAAGCGAACGCTTCCACAGAGCAAGGAGTGCAAGAAGATGAAGTCACTCTCGGGAGTGTTTTGAACGTCACCACGAACAACAATCAATCGATAGCGTCTCAATATACCTCGGGAGGTACTGAAAAATTGAACGTCACGAACTCAGTCGATGATTCAATGATGCAAAACAACAATAATAAGCAGCAACCGATTACGCCGAGTTTTACGTTTGGATTCGATAGTTCTCTCGATCCAGATCTCGTCGATAAAGATGGAAGTTCTCGAGAGCACGCCACAATCACGCCGGCAACGGTGACAACGACGCCGGCAACGAGGATGAATACAACTACGGGATTGAATAATACCACCACAAAAAACAACACGACGACGATGAATACTGGAACAATGAATTTGGGATACGACGACGAAGACTTCAACGAGATTGACTTGAGAGCGAACGCAAACAAGGAAATGGGAACAGAAACGTACGAATTTTTGTATGGAGCAGGTGCCAATGCGACTCGGAGATTAACCGGAACACAGCCGTTGAATACGACAAATACGTTATCTTCTGCTCAGGAAACACCTTCGATGACTATTGGAGGAAACGTCGCTGATACGAATACTACGCAACTTCAAACGCCATTTGATGCTCCGAATTCAAATGCAAAGAGCGAACACGATGGTTTCACACCGGGTGAATCCACTCTACGTATGGCAGAAGCGCTTCGTAAGCAACAGCACGGTCAAGACGCTTTGCAAACGATGCGGATGAATTATCAAGTTGACGCGAACGGTGTGAGTATGCATTCAGTCACGGTCACGAAAGACGACATTTTCCGTCGTCAGAGTCAAATGTACAATACGCCGAGCGCGAGATACAACAGAAATAGACGTTCATCTGCTTTGATGTTACTAGATCGATCCGAGCTCCATGGTCACTACACGCCGACGTTCGATAACGACAAGGCGCGAAACTTTGGTACACCCGCGAGAAAAGGCGCATTAAAAGGATTACCTGTCGAATTACCGCCTATTCCGGATGCTTTGTTAGCGAAAGACGCGAAACCGCTGGAACTCTCCGATTTATATCACGCGTGCCAAGTTTCGTTTGTTCCAGCAGAGAACATGCGACGAAGTTCAATCGCGTTTGGGCAGTTAGCGACGAATCCGCCCCCAGAAACGTGCGAAGACGCGTTAAAGATTGTCTGTCTCGTGAACCCTTTGATTGAAGCTTTGGAATCGTTTCACGAGGACCTTGGTGAAAAAATGCACTCGTTGTCAGCAGAGGTGGAGAAATTGCGCTCGGAAGTCGAAATCGCGCAGCCGATGTTCCTTCGTTTAGCTTCTTCGGACGATCCCCAGCACAAACGCGAAGTGTCAAAAGCTGGTCAAGCGCTGAAGAAAAAATGCAAAATGGAAGCCAACGAACGCTTTGATCGCCGAAAGCTCAACGCGGAGACAACAGTGAATGAAGCCTTGCGTGCTCATGAAAAAATCGCCCAAAACTCCAAGGAATCCGTGCATCAGTCGCGCGAACGCCTTGTCGAGTTGAGGCACATCGCCGAACGTAGACTCGAAGTTTTGCGTAAAAAGCGTTCTGAGCAGATGCTTGCTATCGAAAATGCGAAGAAACCGGATGCTAGTCGCACGGACGTAATGAGTGCAGTTTTAGATTCTCGAGCAGCTTTACAAGCCGCGAATAACTTAGACATCAAGCTGGAAACGACTGTTGCTGAAAAACAGGCGAAGCAAGCTGCGCTCCCGAACGAAGTTGAGTTGTTGAAAGAGCGCGTCGAGGAGATGCGTATTGCGGTACAAAACGATCCAACTTTAGAAAACAATCAAGAATTGACGATGAATCTCACTAGAATGATTACGGCTTCGTCGATGAAGGCTCTTGGCAATGGTAATAGTAGATTTCCCACAGCTGCTAATAATGCACAGACGCCTGGAAAAATGAGACTCGCAAGCCGTGTTCGTCTTTCGCAAAAAGCAAAGAAAGCAGAAAGTTTAGCGGATGACTATTCTATCATCGCATCCTTAGCTCCATTTTCCTTGGAACGCGTTGATGGCGCAGAATCGGCGGAATTGACTTTGAGAGTTGGTGAGTTGTTCTTAGTCACTTTAGATGCTCGAACTGGTGCTGGGAGATGCACTCTAGTTCAGTCATCTAGCGAGAGTAACAACGATAGCGATTCGCCGTTAGGCATTGAGAATGTGAAAAAGTTTGCCGCTGCTGTAGCTGATGCACCGTTTGCGTGGAACATTGGAGATGAAACCTCTTCAAAGATAATCATTCCTGGTGCCGGATGCTCGGGCGTTTTACAAAACATATGCCCAAGACTGAGAGCTGCCGAAGCGATTGTAAAAGAGTGCGAAAAGTGCAGAGACGCATTCACAAGCATTTCGAATATTGTGTTGGAAGAAGATGGAAAGATCTCGCTGACGTTTAGCGATGTCCGAAGAGGACGCATCTTGGATGTCAGTCTTGATATGAGATTAACGATTGAAGATACTGACACCATCAGTTCAAGAGATGATGTGAAATGTGCGTTTGGATTTGGTACGAGCAAAGAAAATACGGAGAGGAGTTTGAAGCGAGCGTTGCAAAGATCTAACGCCTCTGTTTTTGGCGCCAAAAAGCTGTTTTCTACGTGCAAGCTGGTGGATGCTGTCGTCAGAGGAGGTGTGGATGCGACGAACGCTGCCTTTGCCGTTCCGGATTTACCGGCAAGCAAAAAGATGAGTTCAGGTAACTCTGCTCCTCTCAATTCTGCCATGGTGCGCTAAATACAAATACACACACACACACACACACGCACATATATATATATATATACACACACGCGACGCTAGGTTTTAATAATGTTATTTCAACTCTATATTTTATATTTCAAACACACAGGTGGTGCAATATGTCTCCATCTTCTTACTTTCCCCCTTTCTTTGTTTTTCATTTAAGGTGTCTGTAATTCAAAAAAATTTGAGCCCTCAAGGATTCTTTGGATTTTGACACCGAGGCGCCTCGTCGGCAAATTAAGGAAGAACGGAGATACGAATTTCTATATTTAAAGCGAGAGGAAAGAAAGATGGGATCGGCGACCAAGAGCGATCGAGACTCGATGTCGCTAGTCCTCGATCAAATGTCTGAGATGCAAAAAATGTTGAGAAGCGTCATGGAACAAGTGCGAAACTTGGAAGACAAAGTTGAAGGTTTGCAAAAGGAAAATGTGAAAATGAACAAACATTTGAAATGGCAATCCCCGGCGCGCGAGGGCAAACAACAAAAACAACAGCCCGATCATCGAAATACCGACGGAGAGGTGGATGATGTTAAGACGCTAGTCATGAGACGTGCTGTGGAGAACGCGAGTAATGGAACGACGGTAACTCCGTCTGCAGTTCCTCTTCCTCAGTACCAACCAAGTCTTGTCAAGCAAATGCCTCCTCTGCCTACGATTATGCCAACGCAGCAAACGACTTCAACGCTCGTCCCTAAAATAGCAAAGAAGAAAGAACGCACGTTTGCACCGAATGATCCGAGACGAGAAGCGTACCTAGCGCGGGCGCGGAAGCAAGCGGTTGCCAACGGGGTCGTTGTCGATACTTTGGCGGACTCTTCGGAGGAGAAAAAGCGACAACTGAAGAAAAAAGTTGGAGACGAACAACAGGAACGCGCCACAAAGAAAGCAAAGGTGCGCGACAACGGTAACAACGGCGGCACATCGTTGGTGAACCAAAAGAAAGCCGCGAAAAAGGAAAAGAAAAAGAAAAAAGACGAAGGCATGGAGAAACTTTCAGAGCAAGAGAAACATCACTTAAAATACGGCCACGGTAGAAGAGGCGTTCGGGTGGATACAGTGCAAGGACCAGCGTACTTTTCTCTGAATAACGAACAGCTTCTTGAGATTGGAGATAAAATGAACGTGCATCCGTTGACGTTGTATTCATTGTTTCGATGGGACCAGGATCCAGATTTTTCGGTTCGTTCGAGACTGTACCACGGGACTCGATTATTCATAGTACCAAGCGAGGAATGGGAATTTGACTACATACGCGAAGATGAACTGAAAGCAATCACAAAAATATGCGATAAAATGTCGAAAGCCTCGGCGGAGTTGTGTTTGAATGAGAGTGACGTGCTGGTTTTAAAGAGCAAAGTTCAAGAATTATCTAAGAATAAGGACAAGGAATCCGCGGATCGTTATTTCGTATCGGTGCCCTTTTATCGAGCGGTTAAAGATATGCTAAAGAACAAGTGTGCTAAGAAAGATCATTTGCAGCGAGCAGAGAAGAAGTTTGCGCAACTTTGGGAAGCCATAGGATTTTTGGAACCAGAGAGAAACGCGGCAACGATTAGAAGCTTTAACGAGCAGAAGGAAGCGTTCGAAGTCCTTCTTGACTGGAAAAGAGAACACGGAGAATCAAAATAGCCACATAAATCAGAGTTTGTACATTAAGATGTTTCAATATACACCCCAACACATAATGGAACCCACGCTCGAAAGAAATCTCTCATCACTTCTTAGACTTTTCGTCGAGTGCCATTACTAGCCGGTCCCGTCGTTCAGATAAATACAAAGGTAGCGACGAAGTCGTCTCAAAAATCAGTACATGCAAACCGTCTCTTGTCTTAGAGTTCACGAGTGCATTAAATCCGACGCTTTCAATGCTTTTCTGCCACGTTTTTGCAACTAAATTTTCTTTCGATTTATCAAAGCCATGCGGTTCAATAATCATCAAGAGTCCATCTCCATCTCCTTTCAAGCACTTGCGAGCGTTTATAATCATCTGAAATCGTTTTTCTGGCGTCGGAACGTATGTGAGCACTAGGGAAAGCACTACGACGTTAAACGAGGACATTTGTAGCCCTTCCAGTTGTTTCGATGATGAAGTAGATTTTTTGAGTAGCACTTCGGTCCCATTGTCGTCCTCGATGTGGTCAAAAAACTGTACGTTTAGAAAATCACCCTCTAAAACATCATTTGCGCCATTTTCTGGTGCTAAATCGAACGCAAAGACTTTGCATCTGCCAAAATAAGTACTACTGTGCTCGTATTCGCGATAGAAGTCCCAACACGAACCCACGTCTAAAAGCCGAAATGCCTCTCCAACATTATCATTTCCAGTACCGCATCTATTACCACTATTACTTCTATTTAGTCTAGCGTATCGCCTATTGCGTTCTATCGATGCGTTGCGCATCTCCCTGATGCGAGCAGTCTCCTCGTCCTTCCCACTACTCCCATCTCGTTTGCGTTTACCCCGATACAAAGCTTCTCGAGTTGGCGCTAATTTTCCTACATCTTCACCGAGACTTGTTATCAATTTTCTCCGACTCTTCGCGTATTGCCTTCCATCCTCGACGCCATGGTGTTCGATTTCGTTTTCTATCTTTCCAAAATAATGCTCGAAGAATTGAAAAGACCATGTGAGCACGTTCTTCACCCATTTACTCTTCCCGGTTGCCGCCGCCGCCTTGCTGTATTGCTGTAAATCTTCTTCGTTCGCTTTCGCCCCGTCTCTCAGTTTCGTGTGAACACTTCTAATGACAGTTTTCCGCCACTGATGGTCTTCCTTCGCTCTTCTCGACATCTCTGCTACATCTCTGAGCGTCAATGTTCCTTCCACCAGTGCTCTTTTGCACACGTTAAAGTCTTTTGATATGAGTTTCGACGCTAGTTTAATGTCCTCGGCTATCGCTTTCAAATATTCTCTTCGTCGTTCGTTGTTGTTGTTGTTCTCGGTGTTTGAGATCCTTTCCGAAGTCGTCGTTCTGTTACCCTCGCGTTTGCTCTCAATTCGTTCTCGAACAAATTGCTCAGCAGTAGCTTCGGCTAAGACAGTCGTCATCTTTTTTCCTTCTTCTGTGTGGTGTGCTTTCGCGCACGTTTCGTACGCAGTCTGAACTACTCGAATCGCGTTCAGCTTTAAACCCTCTGGTACGTCTATTTCTTCTTCTTCTTCAGCATCAACATCGTCCTTCTTGTTTATTTCGCTCATCGCGGCCAGCGCAGAGTGATGACTTCTTCCTATATCCCACGGACGACTCGCAAAGCCGCAAAGCGTTGTGGTCTTTGCCACGACCGGTCGCAAAACGTAACTGTACCTCGACAAATCGGGAAACGACGACCAACTCGAAAGAGCGGACGACGACCCGCGCACAAAACGGGAGGCGACCTTCAGAGCAACGCCTCCTCGCATGCGCACCGCGCGGAAAGAAGAGACGATAACCGAGCGAGCGACGCCCTTTTGTGCTCCCTCTCTTTTATTGGCGGTTTGGTTTGCTTTCTTCTGTGTTCGTACAAATAATAAATAAAAACTCGGGGAAGAAAGAAAGGAAAGAAAGGAGGAAAAAGAGGGGGATTTTTTGGAGGAAGAAGAAAAAAAAGACAAAAAAAAAAAGGAAAAGTAAAAAAAGCGCAAAATCGATCGATCCAAAAGAAAGGTGTCTGTCACTTACAAGCCCGTCGTCATCCTCAGAAAAAAAAAGGAAGAAGATGGGCAAAAAAGCCCCCTCCTCCGCCGGCGCTCTTCGAAAGAAGACGAAGAAGAGGAACACGCAGACGTCGTCGTCGCCGTCCGCGTCGGGTGCTTGGAAGAAGGTGCGGCGTTTCTTTCTTTTTTTCTTTCTATCTTTTTCTCTCTCTCTCTCTCTCTCTGGCGGTAATGTTCGTTGTTTGTTTGGTCTCTCGATTTTCTCGCCCGTCGGCCGCCACGCATTTTCATGCCGTGTGTGTGTCTGCGTTCAAAGAACTGACCTCGAGGATGTTCGCGACTTTCGCGTGCTCGTGCGCGCAATTACGCAGGGAAGGAAAAAGAACGCGACGACACATAATAATAAAAAGAACGGGAAGAATAAAGGAGGCGATGAAGATAATAACAATAATGTATCCTCCGATACAGAAGAGAGCACGTCGATTGACGAGGAAGACGTCGAGTTTGTGACTAAAAATGCTCTGTTCACCAAACGGCTGCTGGCGAATTCGAAAGATCTAGAAGAAGGGGATAAGGGTAAGAATAATAAGAATAAGAATAAAATAAACACGGACGATGAAGATGGAGGAGAGCGAGTCAAGAAGAACGACAACGACGACGACGACGACAATGTGGAACGCATGTTCTTCGAACAGGAAAAAGTGAAGAAGAAGGAAGCGTGGGAGAAGAAACAACAAGAAATATTGAAGAAGAAGAAGAAGAAAGAAGAAAGAGACGATGATGACGATGATGACGACGACAACGACGATGATGACGAAGATGACGAAGGCAATGCTAGTTTACTGCTTCCAGTAAAACGTTTAGATGGAACTCTAGTGAAGAAGCCAGCTTTAAAAGACACACAAGCGACTGTGAAAGCTAAACGAGGAGAAGCACAAGAGTTTGAAGCGTTTCAAAACATCGAGGACGAGAATGGTAACAATAGCAGTAGAAATAGTCGAAAGAAATCGCTCGATGACGAGGATTTAGGATTAGAAAAAGCGAAGAATGAGACGAAACGAAGAAAGAAAGACGTTTCAGAGGAGGATACCTCAGCAAAGAAGAAGAAGAAGAAAGCAAACTGGTGGGAGGAGGAAGAAGCGAAAGAGAAGAGCACATTAGGCGAGGATTCAAAGGATAATAATAATAATAATAACGACGACGACGACGCGAGTGACGACCAGATGGAAAATGAGGACGTGGATTTTACGTTCTCGGCAAAAAAATACTTGGTGGATCCAACTGGACGAAGATTTGCTTGCCGTCAATTCATTGCCGAACTCTGTCAAAAAGCAATTGAACAACCAGAAACAAATATCAAGGATGCTGCGAAGCTCATAAAAACTTTATGCGATGATCCACATTCAAAGGAAGTGGCGCAAGACGCGTGTGCTAGCATGACGCTGCTTTTACTTGATATTCTTCCCGATTACAGACTACGCGAGCTATCCGTGGATAAAAACGAATTAGAAGGGTTATCTGATAAAGTGAAGAAGCAAAGAAAAGAAGAAGACCTCTTATGCAAGACGTACAAATCTTTCCTGCGTTTATTGACGAAGAATGCGAAAAAAGGTGTCAATTCAATTGTTTCTGGTCCTTCGCCTTCGGTGAGTGGGAAGTGCTTGATTCAATTCTTGTTGAAAAAACCCAACTCAAACTACAGAGGCGAAATATTGCGAGCGATTATCTCGTCTGCATTTACGTCGAGCGATGTGACGATTGCTGAAGGAGCCTCAAAGGCATTTTCAGAAATTTGTAGAGCAGATGAAAATGGAGATCTCACACTCGAAATATTGCAACTCATGGCCGAACTCGTAAAGAAGAATATGAAATCAATATGGCCGCAATCCATCGCCTGGTTCAAAAGCATTAATCTCAACGCCGCCGTGTCAGCTTTAAAACCGGAAGAAGAACGATTTCAGAAAATGTCAAGAAAACAAGAGAGGAAAGAAAGAGCGGGCGAACGCGAATTGAGTCGAAAGCAAAGAGCGAAAATGGCGAAAGCGTTGCAGGAGCAAAACAGAATGAAGCCGTTCACGGGCGATACTGGTGCCAACAAAGAAGATGACGAATCCGATTCGGACGACAAATCATTCAAGAGAAGATTAGAGAAATCAATAAAGAAAGATTTAGCTGAAGCTGAAGGTGGGAAGACAAAGAGTTGGAAAGAGAAGATTAAAATCCAGAGCAAGATGATTGAAGCTGTGTTTGAAGTGTACGTGCGTGTATTGAAAAGAGCCACCGATGATATTGAAGACAGCGTTGGTGCTACAAACAACAGCGACTCATCAGACGAATCAGATACAGATTCGGATTACGACAAGGCCGTTATTGTGAACCAGCGTAGACACATGCATCAGAATCGCAAAAGAGGCACGTTTGCACTAATTGCGCCAACCTTGGAAAATCTTCCGAATATTTCTCGCTTAATTGACGTTGATTACATGGCAGACTTATCTTCGCTCTTTACGAAAGCTCTATCGTCCAAGCGATTTACTATCGCTGATAAGTGTCGAGTTGTATTATGCTTGGTAGATTCTTTCGCGGGAGGTGGTATTGAGAGCGCGTTGGCGGATGTAGATTTATCCTCCACGCGAAATAAAGTTTTCTCTGAAATTTTGTGTCTCAACAAGTATAAAGCAACAAACGATTGCATGGAATTTTTAAAGAGTTTGAGTTTGCCGCAACCTCCGGACAACGACGACGAGGATTCGCAAAATAGATTTGATCACACGTACGATGAATTTGAAGCAAAGGCGAAGGGGTCGTTACGAGTAGATGCTGTTGCGGCGTTCCTCAATTCGCAAACATTGGGAGAGACCATCTCTGCATCGACGCAGAGAGTAGCTTCGCAGGCTTTTGGTGCAATGAATACGTCTACCGCGATGGCTTTCATTAAAAAGATAACAAACGTTTCGGTGGAGACAGTCGAAAGTGGAGAAGCGTTTGGACTGTTACTCACGATGGCAGATTGTCTGAGAAGAGCGCCAAAGACGAGAGATATTTTGGATTTTACAAAGGAAAGAAAGTTTGCTCCTTCAACTGCCGGTGGCGGGTTCAGCAATCGTAATAACCACTCGTCCAAGAAGACCAAGAAGAAATCGTCCACACTCAATCGCTTTAACAGCGATTCGGTGAATCCAGAGAAGGCAAATGGAGGCGTAGCGACGGCTTGGGAGTTATTTTTGTTGAAGGACCATTTCAATCCGGTGGTTGCTGGTGCCGCGATGGCAGTTTTAAATCACGAATTTGACGACATCTTTCAATTTGCGCACAAAATGTCGAGAAAAGACGTATCCCCCACATCTCCGAAGAGAAAACTAACTGAAAGAGGTATTAACGAGGAGGAAAATGACGGGGAAAGTAAGGGTAAGTTCTCTCTCTTTTCGAAAGCGCGAACTGCAGCGGGGTCATGCGCGAGAGTAGCAAGCACTTTGAGCGGAGGGTTTCATCCCGAAGTTCCTTTGATTACTAAAAATGGTGGTGGTACCGTGGCAGTATCGGCCAAAAAACGTAAGAGTTGCGCAGAGGGTCTTTCAAAGTTCGAGGAGAAACTGAACTCGTTCTATGTCAATTAGGTTAGGTTTTTAGGTATAGTTTATATCGTAAATCAATTAATACGCATCTCTCCACCTAGTCACAAATTGTATGACTACTACTTTTACTTCTTCCTTTTCCTTTTCTTATCGCTCGAAAACGCATTTGGAAACTCAAATCCTCTGCCACCTTTGCGCTTTGTTACTTTAGTAAACACTCCTTTTACTTTTCCTTGCTTCGTCGCGGAAATGACCGTATACGCCCAGTTACAATATAACTGCTCAAAATTCGAACCGCCTTCTTCCGTTTTCTTGCTCGCATCTGCTTCTTTTCTCGATCCATACACATGGCAAATGTTTTCTAAACACGTCATTGGTTGTTTATCTACAGTTTGTGTTAGAATAATTTCGCGCTCGGGTTCAAATTTATCTTTCGCATTCTTTGATACTGGTGGAAGAGATTTTTCACCAGCGTTTGTCAGTTCGTGTGCGCGCCAAAACCATCTGCACTCGCACCATTTCCCGGTGTTATCTTCAAAACAAGATTCAATTTGGGCAATATACATCGGCTCTTCAGGATTGCCAGGAAGCAAGTACGCGCACTCGCCGACTCTGTATTCAATGTCAGACTTAATGAAGCCTTCATAATACATGCGATTCGAAGTTAATTTACTTTGTTGGGGAATCCTCTCGCCGATCCATTTGACTTGAGCGAAGTGGTCTCCATCGTCCTCGACTTTATTTTTACGCTGTTTCTTCTTCTTTTTCTTCGCATCATCTCGAGCGTTCACCTTTCTATTGTTAGATTGTTTTGCCAGTTTCTGCTTTTTTATCAAAGCATTCGTCATTTTTTCCGTCACGCCGTCCAAAGCCTCTTCTTCTTCCGTCTTGGTTAAAAGTTGCTCAATCTTAGTTGATTTACTACTTTCTTTGGAGGTCTCTTTTTTGGCAGCAGAAGACGGCAGTGCTCCTTTGTCCACGTTTTTAGCGCCCGCTACTTCTCGTTTTCTCTTCTCCAAAATCGGTTGTCTCGGGACAACTGGTACTTTATCGACCGGGATGGTTGGATCGAGCACTCGTGCAAACGCTTTGACTCGTTCTGGAGCGACTGACTTTGGTTTTGCAGTTGCTGTGGTCATTGTTGTCGTCTTTTTCGGTGAAGCCTTCGAAATCGGGCTGGTCTTTGCCACTGCTCTTGGCAGTCCCGGCGGTTTCTTCGGTGTCGACGCTTTCTCTGTTGGCACTACTGCCGCACCCTCCGCCTTTTCAACGTCCTCGTTGTGTCCCCAATAACTGTTTCTTGCAGTTAGCACGTGCTTCAAAATTAACTCTCTCTCCAATTTGCCCTTTCTTTTTTGCGATATGTACACCGGGCTCATCGATGCCGCCGCCTCTATGGGAGACGATTCTGCCGCCGCTTTCTTCAACTTCTTCTCGACAGTCGTGTATCCGTAACTGAAAAATGCCACCGGTTCTTCTCCATTCTTCTTCTCGTACCTTTTATGCCATTTGACGAATTTTTTCTTCTTCTCCAGCCATCCGTCCTTTCTCTCCTTCAGAGTTCGAGGCGTCGATTCCTCCTTTTTCTTCTTCTTCTTCTTCTTCTTTTCATCATCTTCATCATCATCATCATCATCATCTTCTTCTTCTTTCGCGATCAAATCATCCAACGCTCTCTCGCATTCTTTCATCGTGAACGGATGTTCGTCCATCTTCGTCGCCATTCGCATCGCGTCCGAGTTTGTCTTGTGAATCTCCTCCACCAACGTCTTCGTGCTCAATTCTGGTCGAGGTGGGAATTCTTTGTTCATCTTCATCTGACCGGCTAACAGCAAACGAGTCACGTAGGACTTTATGATTCGTTTCCGTCGCGTGTGTAACGATTCTTCCATCATCTCTGCTTCCCACCCTAAACCTCTGTGGTGTGTCGAATGCGACGCTCCTTCTCGCAAGCTTTAAAAATACTTCTTCTTCTTCTTCTTCTTCTTCTTCTCGTTCAAATTTTTTGTGTTGTTTCCCCGGAGAGAGAGAGAGAGAGAGTCAATTGTCTCGCGTTCTTCTTCTTTTTTTTGGAGGAATTTTTTTTGATTTTTTTTTGATTTTTTTTCGTTTTTTTTTCAAAAATTCTTTTCTTCGCCTCCACTCCCAACTCCCCCAACAAAAGGAGTAAGAAAAGGCATCATAGCAGAACACGAAAGCGGCCGACGAAAAGGATGCCGCCGCCGCCGCCGCCACTGAATCCACCTCCTCGTCCGCGAGGATGATGACGAGGATGCTTCGAACAACAACGAGAGGCGCAACGCCGACGCCGACCACCGCGGCGACCTATTCGACGAGGAAGAAAAAATGGCGCGACGGATGGCTCTCTCTGTGCGTGCTCCTGTGTCTCGTCGCATTCACGTTTGCGGTGAAAAGCGGTCCGAACGACGACACGTCCGAGGCGTCGAGCGGGTACGTTGTTGGTGTCGGGGAAGAAGACGCGGGCAGAGGAATGAGAACGCGGGCGGAGGATGAAAAAGAAGCGAGATTTTCGCACTGGGAAGAAGGAGGAAGAAGAACGAAGAGGAGGAACGGGAGTACTTTGAGAAGAGAGAAAGCGTGTGGGAATGCCCCAAAGGAATTTTTGCCAGACGATTTGGCGTTGTTTTCCGGAGTTGAGCACGAGAGGGACGAAGAAGAAAAACGAGAGGTTAACATAATCAACGACGACGACGACGAGGACGATGAGGCGGTAACAGAACGCACCATCTATCGCAGAAAAAGAAGGCAATTGTTAATCTCGAGAGCGCGAGCGTTTGCGAATAGAAATGGGTTGACCATGCCGACAGGGTGTGATGAGAAGGCGGGTTTCGTCAAGCATGAAAACTTTGGCGAAGGCGCGAAGCCTAGCGTGACGTTTAAAAACGAAGGGGAGAAGATGTTGAAAAAATGCGTGGAAACGACGAAACGCGGAGAGGATTGCGTGAATATAAAGGCAGTTGAAGCGGCAAAAGATATCGCGAAAACGGCTGGATTTGTGACAACGACGACGAATGGTGATGGTAGAAAGTACCTATACGAGACGTGCGCTTTAGTAGGCAACGGTGGATCTGTTTTGAGGAAGAAGTTTGGCACTTATATTAATAATCACGACGCAGTCGTTCGATTTAACATGGCACCAATCGTCGGGTTTGAGCAACACGTAGGGAATCGGACGGATGTTTGGGTAAATGGACACGAAGCGAGCAAAAGGCTTTGCTGTATAGGATCTGCAAAGATGGGCACCCAAGCGAAAGATCACGTCATGTGGTTCCCAGCGAAACAATCTGTGATAAAATCTGCGTGCGAAAAGCGAAGAATAAAGACGAAGGCATTGAACGATAGAGAAATTCCGGGGTATGTTGCCAAAATGAATAAAATGAGGTACGAAAGCAGACGTTTGGGATTAGGTAAAAATTACGACAACTGGTTGCAACTAACAACCGGGGCACACGGTATATTCTATTTCCTCTCTAAATGTAGGAGAGTATCCGTGTATGGCTTCAGCGTGTGGAAAGAGAGAAACGCAATGGGGGAGAATTTAGATCAATATGGAGGTAGAAAGTCAAAGGTGCACAGTGGGAATATTTTTCACGATTGGTCGATGGAAACAAATGCTTGGAAAATTTTGCACGTAGCGAACGTACTTGATGTTTGCACGTGATTTTTCCAACCAGTAAAGCACATGATAGCATCGCTAGTATTTAATTATATTACATTTTGTTAGAGTAGAGCAATTTATTAGATCTGTTGGATATCTTTCAGTAATTTCGAAGCTTCTGGTGACGAGGCGTACGTCGCTCCATCGATGTCACGTTTCCGAGCTAAAGTCTTCAGAGAAGAAAAGCACGTCTCGTGCGTCTCTGTATTTTCGTGAAACTCTCTATTCAACTCTTGCTTAATGGCATCGCATTGCTCTTCGAAATGCTTTAGTGTTTCCTTAGTGAAAGTCGGAACATTCGCAAAAATATACTCTTGAAAGTTGGACAGCGAGCTTTCGACGCAGCTTCGAACAATTCGCGCCGTCGAAAACTTATTTTTGCACTCGAAGATATCGAAAGCGTTTTCATTGAGCACAACTCCTGCGTCGTCAATCGATGGCTCTGACGTTGAAGAATTCAACATCTGCACAAGCGTTGTCGACGCTTCGATATTTTTCACGTCTTGTTTAATCTTTTCCAAAGCATCGACGAACAACTCCGTTATAGAAGTGTTTTCGTACTGGATCAACAACGAATCTAATTTTGACGTCGAAAGCAACAAGAACTCTCGAAAACATTCTCGAAAACAAGACATCGCCATTGCACGAAGTAATCTTTCGTCGTATGCCGCACTTCGCCTACCTTTCTCACTCGCAACGTGAGACGGAAAAATTTTTGCGATTCCGTTTTCAAGAGTGTAGCTTTCGTTAGCAATTTTGAAGAGCAAGACAGATGCAATTAGCGAAGAGGCCGTCGAAGAACCTCCGGTCTTGTTGCTTTCTTTATGCAGTAAGTATGGACTGTTTGGTAATCCTTGCGACGGGAATAAATACGGAATGCAAGACGAATCCGCTCGACAACTTCCCAATCCAACCAGTCGTGCGCACAGAGCGTGGTGACTCGTCGCGAACAAGGCGCGCGAAAATCTACCAAACTCATCTCTCCAACTTTGCAACAAAAGAGGACGCTCTTCAGAGAACGATTTGATATCTGTGATAATATCGTTGGCCGTAGATTCGTGCGTATTCAAGAAATCCTCAACGGCATCGGCGACGATAGTTGGCGATGCCGCAGCGACGGAGGTATTGTTCTCCAAGGACAACAAGTGTTCAATTTGCGAAATCTTCTCCGATAAGATGGATTCTCTTCGTAAATGCGCGTCTTCGATGCGTTTTCGGATAGTTCTTTCTACAATTTCTGTCACACGATCGCCAAGAGCGCACTCTGGCAGCAACTTATGCGCGGATGCCAAATCAGCAGCCATGTTACCCAACGCTGCGCACAAGTGTCGAACCGAGGATAAATTCTTGGTGGTTGTTCCCTCCTCATTTGGCGCATCCGCATTGATAAAAATAAGTTTCAAGAGCTCAAAATATCTGCGGAAGACAACTTTTGCAAAGTCAATCAAGGGATGACGACCATCCTGGGGGAAAACCTCTAAATACGACGCCGCAAACTTTTGGAACTCGTTCAAAAACAGTTCGTTTACTTTCCCGAGCTTTGGTTTGAATAACGAATCCACCGTCGTGGACGATTCCGCTCCTCCTAAATCGCTACGACTGCTACTTTTCGTGATATTGGATTCTAAATCCGTTAAAACTTTCTCCAATTTATCTTTCTCTGCGTACAAGAATTCCTCGTGTACTTCGTCACGTGGAACGCCCAAAAACTTCAAGCACTCTGCGCATGATTGAGAGGAGAGCTTGTTCACAAGATTTTCGAGTGAATTGGCATCATCTTTACTCCCCCCCTCGCCGCCAATCGTTTGCAACGAACCAGCACCGTGGTAACTCGATCGAACGCGTTTTTTCAACAAAGTTGCAATCGCATCCGAGATTTTTACCGTTTCGATCTTCGCTTCCGAGAAAAGTCTTCCGCTCTTGTGTTGTTCCTGAGATTCACCACCGTCCAAAGGAGACGAAAACTTCTCGAGCATCGGTTTTGTCTTTGCTATAATTCTCACTGCTTTCTCCACTCGAACGCTTTCCGAAAAATTAGCCGATGAAGCAACTCCAAATAAAACGTTTCGAATGGTCTCCGGCGCCTTTAATGCTTCTTGTAAATTGAACAACACGTTTTGCACTTCCCTCGCCCTTTCGCTTTCAAACCGTTTCGCGTCTAACGTTTCGTTCAACTTCCTCGCCGCCTCTGCCGCCTCTTTCGTTACCTTCTCTACCTTTTCACTCTCCTTTTTTGTCAACTGCTCAATCTCCGGTCGCGCGTTTTCGATGAAGTCCGCCGCATTGATAAACTTTGAATAGTTTTCGTAAACCGAGTGTGTTCCATGTGATTCCAAACGTTTGATCTCTCTGGAAACATTTACGTATTCGTTCTGTAACTCTCCAATCGTTTTCGTCTTAAGCATTTCTATGGTGTTTTTGTTCGTAGTGATTTTGCTGTTGTCGCTTTGTTGTTGTTGTTGCGATGTAGAAGCAGACGCGGCGGTTCTATTTTCCTCCTTTTTCGTGGGTCCAATTCCGTGCGTTTCGTTCTTGTTGACATTAGTTGTAAACGTCGTCGATACTTCCGTTGATCCGCCTCTGTTACTCGCTGCATCACTCTCGTTCGATTCTTCTTGTTGTTGTTGATTATGGTAATACGATTTCAATAAGTCTTGCACTCTTTTCTCCTTCTCTTTCTGTTGTTTCTCTTGCAAAGAAGTGGACGACATGATTTCGATTCTCCACGCGTTTATGTCTCTTCTTCTTCTTGTTTTGATTCCAGGTGATGATGGTGAGGATGATAACGACGACGACGACGACGACGACGATGCAGTTCTCAATCTCCGACTTCTTCTTTCGCGTCGTTCGAGTCTCTCCGACTACGAGAAAGGCAACAAGAAGCGCGAGAAGGTACAAGATGTTATTACGTGATGATGCGAAGAAAAGTGTGGGTCAAAAGTAATTTTCGAGAGAGACGATTATTTGTCCACATAAAGAAATTTTCTTTTTCCTTCACGTAAGAAACGAGAGCGAGCGAGCGAGCGAGCGAACGAGACAGCTCGTGTACCACCGAACAATCGCACGCGAACACGAAGGGAGCGAGAGCGAGAGAGAAAGCATCTTTTGGCTTTGAGTTTTATATATTGATTTGATTAATGTCGAACGGACTTGCGGACTTTAACAACAACAACAACAACAACAACAACAACAACACCAACGAAGAGAAGATAAGTAATATTCCGACGACGCCTACTCCGACGACGACAACAGCAGTCGCATCGTCTCCGCTTCCCTCTACTTCTACTTCTTCTGCGGGACAACAAAATCAACAACAAAATAGTCAATCAGATAATTCATTATCAGCATCAAATAATTTAGATAATTTCATGTCGGACTGGAAGTCTTTCGCAGCGAAAGCGACGAGTTCATTCAACGAAGCCTCCGCGTCGATATCGGAAACTTTGCGAGAATCAGGCGTGAACGATGTGGTCGCGTCGACGACCACAAACGTTAAATTTTATGCCAACTCGGCGTACGACATGAGTGCGAACGCGGCATCCAACGCCGCCGAGTATACAACCAAGGCGGCGAAGGATACCATGTCGGCTTTACAAAGTCTCGATCGAGAGCGCATCTCGTGGAGCATGGCGTTTACTTTCGTCAGCGGGTTGAGTTTAACGCTCGCGTTTACGGTTGGTGTAGCCACAATCGCGCTGTTTCCAGCTAAATTCGCTCTGTGTTTCTCTTTGTTTTCCATTTCAAACATTTGCGCCGTCGGCGCGTTGCGAGGCGCAAGTGAACAAATCAAACACATGTTGGATCCGGAACGATTATACGTCTCCTGCGGTTTCGTTGGGACGATCGTATTCACCCTGTGGGCCGCGTTGATTAAACATTCGTACTTTCTCACCGTGATTGCGTCCATAGCGCAAGCGTTGGCGTTGTTGTATTATCAGTTGAGTTTCTTCCCGATGGGCGGCGAAGGTTTTCGAGTCGTTTGTAAGGTGGCATATTCGACCGTCGTGAAACCAACATTTCTGTTGGGTATTCGTTTAATAGGAATGATTTTACCGATTGGTGGTGGTAGCGGGGGACACGCGAGGAGAAGGAGTTCCACCTTACTCCCGACTTAGATTAAGAGGAAGAGATTTATACATAGCGCGTACCTGGTAGGTACCCGTACCGTGGGTACCGGTACCATACCATACCTGGTACCATGTTTTTTAAAAACAAAGGATATTTCACGTTGGAACACGGTACTTAGACACACGATATCTAATCGCAACAAAAATCGTGACTAAGATAACACGTTCTCTCTCCGCGAGACGATCACATATATACACATAGGCCTATATATAACTCTTATTATACAATCCAAATGCACTCTTTTTCACTGTTCGCGACGACTTCTCCTTCTCAAAGCGCGTTTATCATCGCGGATACTACCAGTAGACGTCGTTGTCATAAGCGCAGAAGAAGATTACCAACACCAAATGCATCGTCATCGATCAACGAACGAAAGGGGAAACCAATACAACCGGGCCAGTCGTACCCTGCCAAAGAGCACTGTTCCAACTGCGGTTTGTGCGATTCATCTCTTATATCGTACGTGAAAGACGCGTGCGCGTTTCTCGGTCCGGGCATGTCCAGAATAGAAAAGTTGGAGGAAAAAGTACACGGAAAGAAAAGAAATATAGAAACGGACGAATTACGGTTGGGGGTTTTGTTACATTCGGATACCAAAGATAACACGAACAACAGCTCTCAATCGGTTTTTTACGCAAAAAAGAAACAACCAGTGGAGAAAGCGCAGTGGACTGGAATCGTTACGTCGGTTGCGTTGGAAATGTTGAGGACGAAGACGGTTGATTGCGTCGTCGCGGTAGGGTCCGGGGAAGCAGATGCGAGGAACCCGGAACCGAAGTTGTGCTTTACCGAGGAAGATATTTTAGCGTGTAGAGGAGTGAAACCATCATTATCACCAAACTTGAAAGTTTTCGCGGAAATCGAAACCAATCCGGAGATTAAAAATGTTCTATACATCGGCGTCGGGTGTTCTGTCGTCGCTCTGAGAGAAGTCGAGCAATATTTAGGATTGGATAATTTATACGTGTTAGGAACGAATTGTGCGGATAACGGAAGAACGGACGGGTTTTATAAGTTTGTAAACAACGCGACGGACAAACCGGACGAGGTATTGCACTACGAATTCATGCCGGATTACAAAGTGCACTTGAAGATGCGAGACGGAAGTTACGAGAAGATTCCGTATTTTTCGTTACCGGCAAAGGAATTATCTTCAGGCGTCATCGCTGAAAGTTGTAAATCATGCTTTGATTACGTCAACGGTCTCGCCGATTTGGTCGTCGGGTATATGGGCGTCGATTACGACGAATCTATCCCAATGAATTTGCACCCGCAATACGTCACGATACGAAACGAACGAGGACAAAAAATGATTGATTTGATCAAGAATGATTTGCAAATAACGCCGTCTACCACGAGAGGCGACCGTAAACCGTTCGTTTTACAAACCGTCATCTCCGACGACGAAGCGTATTTAGGCAGGGGTCCAGAACAAGGTGCTCCTCGATTCGTGGGAAATATCATCGCGTGGTTGTTGAACAAAGTCGGTCCAAAAGGGAAAGAGTTTGGCATGTACAGTTTAGATTATCACACCATTCGAAACTATTTATACGTGAATAGAATTTATGGCAAGGAGAGAGCAAAAGAGCACATTCCGAGTTACGCCATGAAAGTTGTAGAGGAATACGAAGGGAAAAATCGAGAGGTTTCCAAACGTTTGCAGTTGTAATTTTATTTATATTTGCGTGCAGTTGGTTAGTTATATTACAAATGTCAGTTTGATTGTTACTTTTCTTGTTGCTCCTTCATGCGTTTTCCTTCATGTGCGCCATCGCTTTCTCGAAAAGCTTCCGGTTATAGTTCAAGTTTGGGTTCTTTGTTTTCATTGCTGCTGCCATTTTCGCTTTTTCTTCCTTCTCCGTTTTGCGTTGCAAGGCCTTCTCAAACAATTCCGCATCGTATGCAAACGCCGCCGATTTTGTCGCCTTTGCCGGATTCTCCTCGATTACCTTCTTCGCCAACTCAGCCTCTTGCTTATTTTCCATATCCTTTTGCTTCTCTATTGCCTTCTCTGCGTCCAAAATCCCATAACTGGACATTATATCTTTCTGATAAGTGACTAAATCTTCCACAGTTTTCATCGAATTCACCTTCTTCTTGATTCGTTTCAACAAAAGCTTGCCGTAGTCGATTTTCTTCTCCTCTTCGGTTTCGTCGTGTTCGTAATCCTCAAAATCCATCAAAGGATCGTTCTTATCATACTGCCATTGCCTGTCGCTAATCCACAAATCGTCATCGTCGTCTTTCACTGGGTCGTCAAACCATTCTATTCTCTTCGTCAGTTTCTTCTCTTCTTTCTGTCTCTCTTTTCTCATCTTCGTTTCGAATTCTTCCTTCTCTTTCTGTCGTCTCTCGAACTCGTCCATTTTATACTGCGAGCTCGGATGGGTGTTTTCAAACCACGCCAACGCGGCCTCTTCTTTCCTCTTTTGTTTTTCACTCTTGATCGACTTCAACTCTTTCTTAAATTCCTCGGGCGTTTTCAACAGCGAGGACCGGGTCAACTCCACCGCGTTTTCTTCGTTTTCGACCAATTCGTCCACCGTTTTTGGGCGACCAAAAGCGCGGCGCGGATTTGGTTTTGGACTTGGAGAAGAAGAAGAAGAAGAAGAAGAAGAAGAAGAGGTTTTACCGTCATCACGCTTTCCTCCACCTCCGGCGTGTTCTCTCTCGTAATCCTCTTCGTTGCCCATTCTGATGACCACCGCCGCACCTTTTTTCTCCTCCTCTCCTTCCTCGTTCTTCTTCGAATCGCGCAAAGACTCCGATGCCGCGTGACGACGATGACGATGATGATGGTCTTTCTCCTCGAACACATCCACCGCCTTCTTCACCGGCGCGCTCGAAAACGCGCGAGCGGTGTCCACGAGAAAAGACGACGACGATACCAGAACGAGCAACAGCGTCGTCGCGACGCCTCCTCCTCCTCCCCGTCGACTCTTCTTCGTCCGCCTCCGCATGATGATACACGAGGTCCCGACTCTAAAGGGAGACGACAGACCATCGTCTCCTTTCGTCTTCCTTTTTTTTTGTGTACGTTTCCAAAACCCTAAACAAAATGTACGAGAAGACGACGACGACGACGACGAAGAACTTGCATTTTTACACATTTTTGGCACATAATCGAAAGTGCTCTCAGAGAGTCCCTTTTCTTTCTTTCTTTCTTTCTTTCTTTCCGTCGACGCGAGGAGGAGCGCTCCATCCAACGATGATAATGCCGGAGGAGAAGAAGGAGAAGGAGGAGGAGGAGGAGGAGGAGGATGAGTTCGACGGGCGCGCGACGGTGTTCGAACGGCGTCTGACGTTGGCCACCGAAGAGATGATGCAACAAACGCACCTCGCCTTTCCCTCGAATGGGAATTCGAACGATTTTAGTGGCGAGGCGGAGACGACGACGACGGAAGAGGAAGAGGAAGAAAAAGAAGAAGAAGAGAAGAAGCGGCGTCGCGAAAGAAAAGAGATAGTGGAGAAGTGGATTTTACGAGACGCGAGAAAAGAGAACGAAGAAGCGAGGCAAAAAGGACTGTTAACGACAACAACGGAAAAAGAAACTACTTTAGCTTTATATAAAGAGAACGCGACGGTGGCGGATGCGTTTTTATTGGGGGCGGGAAAGTTAACCAGCACACTTATCGAGGCGTACGAAGAGTCTTTAGACAACGATTCTCCTTCTTCGTGCACTCTCGCGGAGTTTATATGTGACGCCCTTGTACGTAGCGACGACGACGGTGCTAGCGGCGGCGGCAACAACACTAAGAAGAAAAAAGACAAAAGAAGTAGTACTAATAAAAGTAGTAGTAGTAGTATTAGAAGTAGTGCGAAATCGTCGACGTATCGCGCGTTCTTAGAGGTACTTCTACTCATCGCAGAGTCGGAGGAGTTAAAAGACACGCAGCTTCGTTTGTTGCCGTTTCGGTTCATAGAAGACGTCTTTGCGCAGAGTTCCGTGGAAGATTGCTCGGATATCGTGAGCAAATACCTGTTCTCGGAAAATTTCATACCAAAAGGGAATCAAGGATACGAAGATGGGGATTACTATCCGCATGATATAGACGGCATTAAATATCCTGAAGAGAAAACGGGTGTAAAGAGGAAAAAAAGTAAAACGAAGCTCATCCAGAGGGACGTGTACGATAGATTAATAGCCATCATGGACATAAAAAAAGAGTTCGACGAGAACGGGTTGCGAAAAATGAAAAGTGCGAGCGAAATTTACAGTCAGACCGGGCCCGAAAAATACGACTGCGGCGAAGAGTGTCAAGTTATCATGCTCAAGTCTTTCGACGAGCTTTTAAATCGATCGTCGCAAATATTACACGCAGAATTTAGAGGGAAAGTTATGTTAATGTCCAACGGGATCCAAGATTTCGCCGAAGGCGCGCACCTCGCCGCGGGCATAGATTTCATCGCCGAAAATGAGTGCAATCAAGCGGCAAAAGAGTTGGAAGCGAAAAACGACGATAACAATGGTAAGCAGTCAAAGAAGAGCGCGAAGACGAACAACAAAAAGAATCCGGCAGACGGAGACAAGAAAAATGAAGAAGAAAAAGAACAGAAATTGAATGAAATCGTTCTAGATGATTTGAAAACCGTCGAGAAAGTCTTCCGAGAAGCGAACGAAGACTTCGACGATGAGGTTGATGCCGTTATTTCTCCGCAATTATACTTTGCGTTTTGGGAGGCTATGAAGTTATTCGGTGAACCGCTCATCGCATGCAAACTGCACATCTCTTCCGTCGACGATTTTCAAAGCAAAGTTGTGGAAAATTTGAATATCGTTTTAGAAAAGATTAAAACGATATCTCCGTTCAGGAAGCAAATGCTCAGAGCAGAGCTTCTGGAGCAACTCGCACTCACTGGCACGTTGAGAATTTCGAGCGCTCGGGCTTTTCCTTTCCAAATGCGCGACGGTTTCTTCTTGAGAAATTTCTTGGCGCAAGCCGCCATGTTCTTGCACTTCGTGATCTTTCATTTCGACAACGAAAATAGCCCTTTAGAGAAAGAACACGCTAAGGAAGCCGCAGCTCGAGAGGCGAGGATAGCGAAAATGTACGAGGAGCAAACTAAAGGCAGAGTAATCATAGACGGGATTCAAGAAGCGGAAGATCGCATGAAAGAGGAAGCGAAAGCTATGGGCATAAAATTAAAAAAGACGGATAAAAAAAGCGAGGGCGACGCAATGGATGTTGACAAAGAGAATGGTGACGATGACAGACCGCGTCGTCGAGAGAATGTGCCGAAATTTGGATTCTCGGAGGAGCAGATGACAATGTGGAGAGAGACAATCGTTCCAGTTGCGAGGGAGTGTTTCGAGGAGCTCTTGAATATTGTCGAGAAAACGGACGCATGTCCCGAGCACGGGAAGCATCTGCGGATCTTTCTTATCGCGACCCTATACTCCACCGAACACTACGACACTTGGGTAAATATGGGTTGTCCTTCCTTTGAAAGAGAGGAAATCGACGTTGTTGCTGAACAGAAAGAATACGAGCGAAAAGAAAAGGAAAAAGAAGATGCCGAAAAAGCAAAGTATCCGGAAGGATACATCCGATTCGAAAATAACCCGGAAATGGAGAGAGTGTGGAACGTGTATCCGAGCTATGAAGCGGCGATGACAGATCCTGAACGTAATAAATACTCGAAACCAGAGTTTATGAAAGAGTTTCTGCAGGTGGTATACGACGAGATGGATCCAGAGGCGCAGATTGAGGAGGAATACAAAACGAAGAATGACACGGTGTATCGCTGGAAAGCGTTCCGTTTGATTCGACAGTGGAACTTTGCCGCCTTTCGAAATATGAAGAATAACGATTTAGAGACGATTGTTCCGGAAATTTTGGGTTTGGATCCTCCGAAAGGATGGAAACCTCACAATCCGGTAGACTTTCGCGACGTTCCTATTGAGATGCCTGATATTGTTGACGGAAAAAAAGTCGATAAATCATTGCATCGCGAACTCACAGATGAAGAGATTGATAAAATCATCGATGAAACCCACGCGAAACTAATGCTCGAGAAGAAAGAAAAGGAAAAATTGGAGGAGGAAAAGAAAGCCGTGGACGAACTCGCCGCAAAGAAGAAGACTGCGGAACAACAGCCAGCGGCGCGTAAGCGATCGCCGCAGCGTTCTACTTTGCCTTCTGATCGCGGCGGCAGAGGAAGGGCGCAAGAAGGGAGAGGCCAACAAGGCGGGCGTGGTAGTAAAGGAACGCAGCAGCACCAGCGACAACCGCAGCAAAACAAAATGGGTAAGTTCGATGGCAGTGGTCGAGGTGGTGGCAGAACGCAAACGCAACAACAACCAGACCAAAGAATGGGACGCGACTCGCAACAGCAAATGCATCAGCAGCAACAGCATCAGCAACGCTCTGCATCTCGAGATCGATTTCATTCCTCTCGAGGGCCTGTACAAGGAGGAAGAGGAGGAAGACTAAACAATCAGTCGCAACAACAGCCACAACAGCACCATCAAGCTGGCAGAGGCCAACAAGGTGGACGTGGAGGGCGAGGCGGTCCTGGAAGCGGTGGAAGAGGTCGAGGTCCGCCACAGACGAAGAGAGCTAGGCGATAACAAGGATTGTTTTTAGAATGTACCAGATAGTTTACTGCTCGCTCGCTTTTAGTTTTCAAAAGGTTCAATACGTTCTATTCAGTGCTATTTTATTCACCCATCTTCTATTTATCCGAATCGTAACAAGTTAAAGAAAAGAATCCTCCAACGTCTTGTTTATTTTCCTTCGCTTCTTCTTTTTCTTCTTCTTCTTTCTCTTCCTCCTCCTCCTCTTCATCAGACGACGACACTTCCACCCCCTCTTCCTCTATGGCTTTCTTCTTTACTATGCTATTTTGCGTTCGTTTCACCGGATCATCCACGAAAGAGAACATTTTTAAGCGCTTCAAATATTCTCTATTCAACTCTTCGCTTCTCTCCTGAGCGGTCGCGTACTTTCGCAATTCGTCGATATTCTCCACAAAGAATCGAATCGATTGCAACAGTCTCGAATTATCCCTATCTATATCGTTTTTAAATATTCGTCTCAACAACGGTACCTCTCCTCCTCCTCCTCCTCCTCCTCGTCGTTTTTGGCGTTTTGCGTTATTAGTATCAGTTTTATTCTTCTTCCCGATGCCTCGTTTCGCTTCGTCGTGTAAGAACAAACACTTTTCGCCGTACCTGCACTTACCGTTCCTCGTCCAAAACTTGCACGGTTGCTCGCTTCGCTTTTTATTGTCACTTTTGTTTTTGTTTTTGATTTTATTGTTGGTCCCAAAATCCTTCTCCTCTTCTTTCAACAGAACCGTAGCCTCGAAACTGCCCAATCGTCGTTGCTCTTCCAACACACTTTCCAACTCTTCCTCTCGCTTACGTTTCATAGCTGCTTCTTCCTCTTCCGTCTTTTTAGCATTCGTTTTGTCCGTCGACGATCTCGGATAGTTCTTCTTCCGCTCGTTTCGCCATCGAATCGTCTCTTCGTCCAATATCACTTCTTTCTTTTCTTCTCGAATGAGTTCGTTAGCGCCAATTTTTGGATTCTCCGGATTTGGATGATTACGATTCGCTCCCGTATTTTTCTCTCCATCCTCTCCCTCAGCGCTCCTCTTCCTCTTGCTGCTCTTACTCTTGTTGTTCTTACGAACACCGTCTGGAAATACCGGCGGACGCAGAGGCGGTGGTTTCGGTGGTGGTAAGAACACCATTTTTTGTGAAGTTTTGTGTACAAAGAAACAGAGAGACGAAAATGATACACGACGACACCGAAATCTGAGAGACCGGGACGAAGAAATCTAAGCAGAAGAGTACTCTGAGCACGCACACATTATTCTACTACGTACATACACAAACGATTCGTGTATTTACAACAAAAGCTAATAACCTCTCTCTC
>CEPW01024550.1_pt1 | contig 27215 bp, 24 predicted proteins | sample 356211 | NCBI WGS metagenome assembly CEPW01 (sample SAMEA2620021, study PRJEB7988) | marine metagenome | biome: marine biome (ENVO:00000447); feature: deep chlorophyll maximum layer (ENVO:xxxxxxxx); material: "saline water (ENVO:00002010), including plankton (ENVO:xxxxxxxx)" | depth 25 m
CTTGCGCATAAAACCATTTGTCCGGTGTAATATTTTTATGATCTATAATTTCTAAATTATCATTCACAAGATAAGTAGAAGGAACTGTTGTGTTATTAAAATACTTTGCAAAAGCCATTCCTAAATCTGTTTTACTTATTTGCATAGAATACAAGATAGGAACATCTTTGTTAATAATATTTTCCAAATCTCTCACCGAGGATTTTGCAGATCTGCATGTTGCTCAGGATTCTTCCCATAAATAAATCAAAGTATATGGTCTGGTTTCATAAATCTTTTTAAAATCGTTAGTTTTATATTTATCATAAAACTCTTTTTCAGCTTTATTTTTTTTCAAATCATTTTTATTCTTAATGACATTGTACTTTTCAGTTAAATCTATATTAGACAAATCTTCTTTTGCCATTAATTTGTACATTTCTGAATTAGGATCATGATTAACTAAATTTTCATTAGTTGAACAAGCTAAAAATAAAAAAATAATTATGCTTAAAATCTTTTTGTTTAAATTCATATAAGTTGGTCTAAAATAATAGAGGCTAGTAAATATTATACTAGCCTCTAATAAAAGGAGGTGATGGAATTATGATGTCCATATGCTTAATATTATAAATTTCAAATATTTAGCAAATATCAAGATTTCATAAATTCATGAAACTCATTACCCATTCTTTTTTCTTGTAAATTTATATACTGATCTTTAGTGTAATTAGGAATGTGAGTATTCATAATTTCTTTTAATCTATTTTCTTCTGGCCATAATAAATCAATAACAGTCATTGCCATAGATTTAGCAGGGTTAATCACAGATTTATAATAATCATCAATATAATAATCATTACCATGCCCGACTCCTATTGCACCACCACTCCTTGGATGAATGATTGGCATTATTTGACTAAGGTCACCCATGTCAGTAGATCCTCCGGATTGATCATCAGGATGAACTTTTACATTACCCTCCCCGACTACTTGATACGCATTTTTAGCGTAAATATCATTAATATCCTTATTTTGTAACATAGGTAAATTTCCCGCAATAGATCTGATTCTTACATTTGCACCCATTGCCATCGCACCCGCTTTTAATGACCTGTCGATTTTTTCATTAACTTCGTTTACTATATCTATTGTTCGACCTCTAATTCTCCATTCTAATTTAACTATTGAAGGTATAGAATTAGTTGCAGTACCACCTTCTGTTAATATTCCATGAACTCTAATTTTATCCTCATCTTTAAATGATTCTCGCTGTAAATCCATAGCCATCATTGCTATATTTGCAGCTTTGAGAGCATTTACTCCTGCATAAGGAGCGCCTGCTGCATGAGAAGCTCTACCATGAAATTCAACATATTTCACCACATGCCCTAAAGACGTACCTCCTACAGATAAATCTTTATCTTCTGGATTTGTAGTAGCATGGCTTAACATTGCTGAATCAATATTGTCAAAAGAACCTATTCTAATTAATTCTTGTTTGCCTGACATAAATCCCAATTTACCTTCGTCTATTAAATTTATTCTAAATTCATTCTCAATAGTTTCTTCAGCAGGAACTGCAAACAATACTACATTCCCATTTAAATATTGACTCGCTCCACTATTAATAAGACCCAATCCTACACCAACCATTGATCCGAGTTGGCAATTGTGGCCACATGCATGAACTGCGCTTGTTTTTAAATCTGCCAAAGGGTGATCTTTAACTATTAATCCATCTAATTCACCTATAACTGCAATAGTTGGGCCATCAGATCTTCCTTTTATTGGTTCAGATTTAACTCCTGTAATAGCGTGACCATCTGTGTATCCTAAATTCAAGCTTTTAAATATTTCTTTTACTTTGGTAGATGTTTTAAGCTCCCTGTAACCTGTTTCGGCATTTTCTGCTATATCTTTTGAAAAATTTATTAATTTATCTTTATTATTATCAATTTCTTCAGATACTTTCTTTTTTAATTCTTCTTTAGAAATATTCATACGACCCCTCTTTTGTTATTATTGTATTATTAATTTTAATAATACAAAAATTCTCGATATGTTTAAATCATTCATGCTAATTGGGGTTCCAGTTATTGTATTAGCAGTTTTATATGCCGCTTCAGTAGGTTTTTAATATAATCACTTTGAAGTCTTAACTCTTAATATAAATAAAGTACCTATAATTAATAACAATAAAACAACAATTTTTACCAACAACAATGTCGCTGGTATCCAAATTGTTATAGAAAGCAAACCAAATACCCACATTATAAAAATAGATATTAATTTAGCTTTTAAGGGCATTCCTTTTCCAGACAAATAATTTTTAATATATATTCCTAGTAATCTGTTATTGATTAACCACATATATAGTTTTTCTGAGCTTCTAATATAAAAATATGAAGCAATTATCAAAAAAATTGTTGTCGGCCAACCTGGTACAAATATTCCAATGACACCCAATCCCACAGAAATACTGCCAAATAAAATCCATAATATTCTAATTGATTTGTGCTTATTTAATTTTGACATATTAAATTTTAAAAATCATAGATCCAAAAATTTAATAATTTGTTCTGCATGTCCATTTGGGTCTACAGGATTCCAAATTTTAGAAATATATCCATCCTCATCAATAACAAATGTAATTCGATATATTCTTTCAACTTCCACCCCATCCACATCTGCCTTATATGACACATCATAATTTTTACACATAATTCGTTCTATATCAGAAAGAAGAGGAAATGGTAAATTGAATTTTTTTGTAAATGCTTGATGGGATTGTTCATCATCAGCACTAATACCATATATTGAAATATTATTATCATTAAATACAGAATAATTATCTCTGATTTCACACGCTTCAATAGTACACCCAGGAGTGTCATCTTTTGGATAGAAATACAAAACTAATTTCCCTCCCTTAAAATCATTTAATTCTACTAGATTCCCATTTGTATCTTTCAATTTGAAATCGGGAGCTTTGTCGCCTTCTTTTAATTTCATTTCCTCACCTAAGTCTTTGTTTCAATTTTCTATTTATATATAAAAACAATACTATTATAAAAATGATTAAAATTAAAACATATATAACTGACTTATTAATTTTTATGATTCCAATAAAATTATTTGTATTTTCCAGGCTAGTTGGGGGATCAGTCAAACTAGTTTTAATATCATCAGAATCCTTGGTATCAGAATGAAAGTCACGTACTTTATTTCTTGTTCCAGCAAAATTAGCTAAATCTGAAATCCCAAAATCCTCAATAATTCCTGTGGCGAACCATAGTTTATAATCAGTTATATATTCCGATGTAACTCTAACAAAATAAGTTCCTTCATTTTCTATTAAAAATCTATCTTTAACATATACCCATGAATAAGTATTGGTAAATGGTTCGTGAAATTCTGACAATCCCCATTTATTATCGCTTGTATAAGATAAAACTTCGGTAAAATCATTTTCATCTTGGTAATACAAATATAAATTGGGATATTTACTTTGATAATCGTCAAATTTAGGAGCTCCTAAATCTAGAATTAAATTATGCCCTTTGACTAAAGATAATTCAAACCAAAATTCTTTTTTTTCTTCTGACAATATAAAATAGAAAACCTGTGAAATATTTGGCTGATTGATATATAAAGCTTGTTCTTTAGAATTTGATTCAGGTGGGAAAAATGGTTTATGTGCCTCGATCTTTTGAACATCAATAATAAAAATTAAAATAATCACAAAAATTAAATTTTTATAATTTATTTGAAATTTATTTATATTTAGCATTTGTAACATATGTTGATTAAAAGGATCTTTTGTGAAAGAATTAATTTTTAAACTTATTGGTAAATATTATAATTAATTTAATAACAAATTTCTCTAGCTCTAGAGTTGGTAAGTGGATTGTTCTGTCTTCATGGATATTAATAGCAGGATTAATAATCCCTTTTGCACCCCAACTTACAGAAAGTGTAAATCAGACAGATTTTCTACCGGAAAGTGCAGAATCAACTAAAGCTGCTAGACTAGTAGAAGAAAGATACAGCACAGGATCTATAGAAGCTCCGAGTATAATTGTTGCTCAAACTAAAAATAAAGCTGAATTCACATCTTCAGAAATACAAAAATTATCAGAGTTAGAAAATAAAATTAAATCTGACTCTTCTCTAAATCTTAAAAATATAGTTTCTGTATTTAGTTTGCCTCAAGCTAGAAGTGAATTTGTTTCTCCTTCTGAAAATACTATGACAATGATAGTTAACTTGAACATTCCTCCGTTTGCTGATGAATATCCCGGTGAATTAAAAAAATTGCGAAAATTAATAAGTGACGAATTAGATAAAGAAAATAATTTAGAAGTACTCGTTGGAGGTCCAGGAGGCTTACTAGCTGATTTGATAGAAGTATTTAGCTCAATAGACGGATTGTTGCTAATTGTAACTGTAGTACTTGTTCTTGTTCTGCTTTTATTAATATACAAATCACCAGTTACTGCCTTGCTCCCTTTAATTTCTGTAGGGTTGGTTTTTCAAGTAGCACAAGGAGTAATTGCTTGGATAGATCAAGGAACAGGCGATTTTTTACGTATAAATGGACAATCAACTGGAATAATGACTGTTGTTTTGTTTGGGTCTGGAACAGATTATTGCCTTTTTATTTCCTCAAGATTCAGAGAAGAATTAACTAAAACAAAAGACAAACACGAAGCTATGAAAAAAACTATGAAAGGAGTCGGAGGAGCTGTTGCTTCTGCTGCTCTAACAATAATAATAGCTTCATCTATTTTACTTTTATGTATATTGAAATCTTATCAATCACTTGGTCCTGTCATTGGGATAGCAGTATTATTGATGCTTATCGCAGCTCTAACTCTTGTGCCTTCACTTATGTGCATAATGGGTAAATTTACATTTTTCCCAGTGGATTACTCATGGAGGTCAAAATTAATAGCTTCAATTCTTTTCCCATTCTATGCGGTTATTGGATTATTCGAATTAGCATATTATTTTGTTATTGGTAAAAATAAAAAATCAACAAAACCATCTGAGACAATCTATTCAAGAGTTGCAAAATGGGTAATAACAAAGCCTGTAACTACTCTTCTGATTACCTCTTCAATATTGATCCTTATGTTTACAGGGCTAATTGGAGCGAAGCCAACTTATGATCAATTAGCAAGTCTTCCAAACAATGCTGATTCTGTTAAAAGTTTTGAATTATTAAGATCCGGTTTTAATCCAGGTGAATTAGCTCCTGTAGAAATTTATGTTGATTTCGAATCTGAAAATGCTGCCATTGAAAATTCAAATCTTAAAAAAATAGACACCCTTTCTAAGATATTAATTAATGCTCCTGGAGTGAATAGAATATCAAGTCAAACAAGACCATTTGGTATAAATTCACCAATTGGAGGAGCAGATCAAATAGGACAGTATCTAAAATCTCAAGATCCTCAACATTTACCAATTTTAGCTAAAGTAGCTAACTATTCATCTCCTGATAATTCTATATCAAAATTAGAACTTGTACTCAACGAGAACCCATATAATGAAAAAGGAATGGACCTCATACCGCAAATAAGAAACTATATCTCTACAAAAGCGAATGAAACAGGGATTGATTTATCAAAACTGTACGTTGGTGGAGAAACAGCTGTGCAATACGACACAAGAGAGGCAGTTAATAGAGATCAATTAGTCGTCCTTCCAATAATTTTATTGGCAATAGGTTTAGTATTATTGGTTCTATTAAGATCAGTTGTAGCTCCTATATACCTTTGCGCAACAATAATATTTACTTATTTTTCAACAATAGGAATATCTCTTCTCGCTTTCAATTATATATTTGACCAACCTGCCTATACCGCTGGATTACCATTTTTCTTATTTGTATTTTTAAATGCATTAGGGGTTGATTATAATATTTACTTAATGAGTAGAATCAGAGAAGAAGCCAAAAGACACGAATTATCCGAAGCAACACGAATTGCTGTTTCTCAAACAGGTGGAGTCATTACTTCTGCAGGAATAATATTAGCAGGGACTTTTTCTGCCCTTATGGTACTACCATTAACTGATTTATTCCAACTCGGGTTTGCTGTTGCAATTGGCGTAATTATTGATACTTTTATAACAAGAACTTTATTAGTCCCGGCTATTGTAAAATTATTGGGTCAAAAGAATTGGTGGCCTAACAAAATAATTCCAAGCAAAGCAAAATAAACATTACTTTTTTTTATATGTAATCATAATTATTCCTGAAATAATAATTATTCCTGAAACCAATTGATAAATTTCTAATATCTCATTTAAAATTATGACACCAAATATTGAGCCTGTTACCGGTACTAATAACCCAAAAGGTGTTACTTTCACAGAATTATATTTATTTAACAAATATTGCCACAGAGAAAATCCTAACAATGTAGATATACAAGCAGTATATAAAATTGATAATAAAACACTAATATGAATATCAGTAATGACAATTGATTTAATTTGATCGAACTCTAAATAAAAAGAAATAAAAAATAAGAAAATTGCTGCAACCGGAGATATCCATATTAAAAAAGATACCATATTTATATTTCCTAAATTTTTTAGTTGGACATTTGCAATTCCCCATGAAATTGCAGCAAACAATATTATAATAATTGACTCAAATTTGAAATCTCCGTCGTTGAAAACAAATAAAAGTAAAACACCTAAAGCACCAATAATTAATCCGATTATTTCTTTTATTTTAATACTTTCATTCATAAATAAAGAAGAAATTATTACTGAAAAAAAAGATTGCGTTTGTAAGATAACCGCACTTAATCCAGCTGACAAGCCCAGACTCATTCCGTAATACAAAAGACTATATTGAAATACTCCTAATGACAAAGGTATGGAAATAAATTCAATTTTAGATATTTTGGGTTTTTTTACAAAAAATATCCACGGCAAAGATAATATTAAAAATCTTAAAGCTGCTGCAAATACTGGTGGGAGTGAATTAACAGTCACTTTAAGTGCTACAAAGTTAAATCCCCATAAAAAAACTATCAATACAGCTATAAGTATATGTTTTTGTTTCAACTATTTCTCTAGGTTTAATTTGTTATAATTTTGTAGGGCTTAGAATTATTTGTTAATCCTGGTTTGGAAGTTAATTTTGTAAAATTTCTTTTTTTGAATCTGTTGTAAGCATCAGAAGAACTTTTTCTGTTTTTACAAATATAATTACAAAATATTTTCCGTTCACTTGTAGTGCTAAACAAATCATTACAATTTTTACATAATCTATAATTTATTTTATTTGTAATCGAACTAACAAAATTATTCCATAAAAAGTTAATCAATTGGGGATGTTTATTAACTCTGTTTATAGTATTTAAATTTATATCAAACTCAAATTTAATCCCAGGAAGAGCTTTGTCATAGTGATTCAAAATATCATTAACATACAAACTTAATGTTTTTTTTAATAAAAAATCATTATCAAAATCAGATAACAATTCAGCGATATGATAAGGTTTAAAATTCAAAGTTGGAGTTATTAAATGTATAGATTTAGTTTCTACAAAATGATTAAACATTTTTAACAATTTGTTTTTTGTTTGATCAGATGGAGAATTCAAAAAATTACAACTCATCAAAACTGTCCACATAATTTTCAATTCAGTTAATACATTTTCAGAAGTAAAATTATGATTAAATAAAATAAAGTTATTTTCTATATATAATTTTAAATTTTCTGAAAAATTTCTGTCAGAAACTACCGAATAATTATCAAAATACGAAAAATTAATTAGATTGAGATAATCGGTTATTTCGGGATTATTTTGATTTATAAAAGCTTCAAAGCTAATACTTGGATTTACTAAGTACAATGATTCTAAAATATTAAATTTGTCTTCTAGATATCTATATGACTGTCCATCTTCAAAATTATTTAAATTATCATTAATGTTTAACATTAGTTAGTCAAAAAAATCTAATAATTTAATTGAATATGATATATGTCTGAATTGCAATTAAAATCAAGTTATATGTTTGATTATTTTTCTTTGAATTTTTCTTTGATTTCAGAAAGCTTAATTAAAGCATCTAAGGGTGTAATTTCATTAGTATCTATATTATTTATTAATTCTTTAACGTCATCATAATTATTGTCAGTTAAATTCAGCGGTAATTGTGCAGAGATATTTTTAGATTCAAAGTTAGAATTTGATTCAAAGTTTGATAATAATAATTTTGATTTATGAATAACTTGTTGAGGCATCCCTGCTAATTCAGCAACGTAGATTCCGTAACTTCTCTCTGAAATACCTCTTTTTATATTGTGCAAAAATACAACTCTTTGGCCATCCTCTATAACGCTAACGTGATAATTTTTAATCCTAATAAAATCTGATTCTAAAGTTGTCATTTCATGAAAATGTGTAGCAAACAATGTTCTTGATTTCATATTATGATCTTCATGAATAAATTCTGCGACTGACATTGCAATTGCTAAACCATCATAAGTACTAGTACCTCTTCCAATTTCATCAAGAATTATTAAAGATCTTTTGGTAGCTTCCTTTAAAATCAAAGCTGTTTCTAACATTTCGGTCATAAAGGTTGATCTTCCTTCTGACAAATCATCTTCTAATCCCACTCGTGTAAATATTCGATCAACAATTCCAATTTCAGCAGATTTTGCAGGTATATAACACCCAATCTGAGCCATCAAAGTTAATATACCTACCTGTCTTATATACGTTGATTTACCTGACATGTTAGGACCTGTAAGTAAAATTATCTGTTGACTTAAATCATCGATAATAACGTCGTTGGATACAAATTTCCCTGATTCAATTATCTCTTCAACCATAGGATGTCTAGATTTTTTAATATTCAATTTTATAGAATTATCGATTTTGGGTTTAATATAGTTATTTTCAATTGCAATCGTGGCAAAATTTGATAATACGTCTAACTTAGATAAAATTTCTGATGAATATAAAATCAATGATGATCGTGAAATAATAAAATCACAAACATCATTAAAAATCTTTCTTTCAAGTTCAGAAACTAAATCTATGGATATACTAATTTTAGTTTCCAATTCTTTTAATTCTTCAGTAAAAAAACGTTCAGCATTAACAAGAGTTTGTTTTCTTATAAAATATTCAGGAACATTTTCTATTTGTGATTTTGTAACTTCAAAATAATACCCAAATATTTTATTGAATCTAATTCTTAGATTTTTAATTTTTGTATTTTTTCTTTCTTTTGATTCTAGTTCTGAGAGTAAAGTTTTAGAATTATTTAATGCGTAAATATACTCATCTAATTCTTTGGAAACATTTTTTTTTATAAGAGTTCCATCACCTAATTTGCCGGAGTACTCCATATCAAAATTTCTTTCTACTAAATTTGGAATGTCTGTAATTTCAGGAAATAGTAACACAAGTTTTTTTATATTTTTATTTATTGATTTAGATGACAAGTAAGATACACTGTCATCTAAAATTTTAATACTATGAGCTAACGAAATAACATCAATCGGTTCAGGGTTAGAATTAGATATTTTAGATACTAATCTTTCAATATCAGACAATTTACTAATTTTCATTCTATATTCTTTGGTTATAGTGTTATTAACATAAAACCATTCAACAATTTCTTGTCTGTTAGTGATTTTATTTAAATTTATTAATGGTTGCCCAATATAATGTTTAAGTAGTCTTGCTCCCATAGGTGTTTGCGTACTATTTAAGGTGTTGAATAGAGAAAAAGAATTAGATTTAGAAGGAAACAAACTAAGATTCTTTCTTGTTTGAGGGTCTATAAACATATAATCAGAGACTTGATAATATCTTGTGTTGCCAAAATTTATATTTGCTAACAACTTATTTTTGTTCAAATAATTTAACAAACCAATAAAAGATTTTGTGTCTACATCTTTTTCAAGAAACCATGTTTCGCTTACTATTTTATCTAGATTTTGAGCAATACTTATTTCAAAATTAAAATCTACAAATTCTCGATTATCCAAAATCACAGTATGAAAATTTTCAAAGAGTTGATTGTCTGAAGAATTCAACAATATTTCAGCTGAATTAAGTCTTGCTAACTCAGATGATATTGACTCTTTATTCAATTTGGAAACTTTTAGTTCCCCTGTAGATACGTCTATATAGGATATACCAATTATCTCATCTGAAATATACAAACTTGTAAGATAATTATTACTTTGGGTGTCGAGTAAATGCTCTTCGTATACAGTCCCTGGACTTACAACTCTTACAACTTCTCTTTCGATTATACCCTTAGAATTGACATCATCACTTGTTTGTTCGCAAATCGCAACTTTAATATTATGTTTAATCAAAGTAGATAAATGTTGATTCAATGAATGAAAGGGAAATCCTGCTAGGGGATGTTTTTGGTTTTTCCCAAATTCTTTTTTAGTAAGTGTGATTTGTAGAATATCAGCTAAAATATGAGCGTCATTATCAAAAGCTTCATAAAAATCTCCCATTCTAAACAACAAAACTACATCAGTATAATCCTTTTTTATATTCATATACTGTTTCCAGGCAGGAGTCATATTGCTACTCATTTATTTCCAAAAACGTTCCTCTATAACTTGAAATCCTTTCTTATCTTCTAAATTTCTTTGTATATCAATAATCATATCAGGATTGCCACATGCAAAAACAATTGTATTATCTGGTTTTAAATTATTATCTAAGACATATTTGTCGACTATCGTATTTACCCTGCCAACTGATCCTTTCCATGATTTGTTTCTATATTCTTCTGGTCTACTAATAGTTGGCACATATTGAAGATTATCTTTATGTATACTTGACAATTCGTTTAACTCTTCCAAATACCCAAATTCGTCAACATAGCTTGATCCTTGAAGAATATGAAATTTCATATCTGAATCATTATTGTCTAAATATGATCTGGCAAAACTAACATATGGAACCACGCCGGTTACTGTACTTATTAATAAATAATTATCAAGAGTTTTATCTTTTATTTGAAATATTCCTTTAGCTTTGGGTCTCATTGTAAAAACATCACCTTTTTTCATAGTCCAAATAACAGGAGTAAGAATACCGCCTTCATCTTCTTCAACTAATTCTATAAATAACTCAATCAATTGCTCAGAAGGAGCAGATGCGATAGAATATGCTCTCTCAATTCCATCAACACCTAGTGTACAATATTGACCTGGTTTAAAGTTGTATTCATCGGGTTTTTCAACCCAAACTTTAATCATCAAATCACTTAAATATTCTATTTTGACTATTTCCGTTTCAAGTAATTTTTTTTTAGCAGGAAAATTAGTATTCATAATATTAAAAAAATAAATTATATTTACAGTTTATTTTTTTATTTTAACAGACACAAGATCTAAATTAGGAACTGAATAATATTTCAAATCTGATTTTGATTCATCAAGTGTTTTAATCATATTTCCAAATAACGTCGTAATGCTGAATACATTTTTAGTTTTTCCATTTGTTATCACAATGCAATCTAAAGGCTTTGACATATTATCAGAGAGCAATTTGATTTTTTGATTTTGTTTCAATTTGTGCTTTATAGCATCGTCTGGATGAATAGATAAATTATAAAGTTGTTTGAAAGTGGATTGATCATTCGGTTTATGAGTTATTGTAAATCTTGATTTATTCAAAACTCTTCCCATAGCTAAGTAGTACCCATTTTGTTTGAAATCTGAATCTAAAAGAGAAGAAATTTGAAGTTGAAATTCTTTGTTTGTTGCATTCATTTTCATTGAATACAGAATATTATTTGTATTATTTTCATGAATTGGCCATGTATTCTTTTTATTAGCCTTTAAATACTTATAATCATAATTTGAATATATAGGAACAGATTCAGAAATTTCATTAAATATATTTTTTATATTGATATTTTTAAATTTCTTATCACCAAAGTATTTTGAAAGATTTTGCATGGATTGATAAACTTGAGATTGATCAAATTTAGGCTTGATAGCAATATCTAGTAATTGAATTCTTCTTTCAATATTTGTTTTAGTTCCTTCTGATTCAGCAAAAGTCGTAGAAGGAAGAATATAATCTGATATTTCTTTTCTATTAGGATTCGATAATGATTTATGAGAAATAATTTTCATATTATTACTAACTTTATTTAAAATTTCAAATAATTCATCATTATATGATTCATTAAAATCACCTACCAAATGCAATACTTCAATTTTATTATCTTTAATGATGTCCAATATTTTAGCATATGAAATATTTCTGTTATCGATAATATCTAAATCTGTAGGGTTGTTAACTACTGTAGTAAGACCCAAATCAGTTGCTCCTTGAGAGTTTGATCCTCTATAAAGAGGGAATATTCCACCACCGCTTATGCCAATATTGCCAGTGATTAGACTTAAATCTACAAGTAATTTTACCAATTCTTCCAAATTCTCTGGTTTTATAGTGTCATTTGAATAAATTGTTGCCATGGGACCATTTGTAAGTATATTAACTGCTTCACTAATGTCTTCTATACTTATACCTGTAATAGCAGATACTTTCATTAAATCAAATTTCCATATTGAATTTCTGAATTCAGAATAGTTATTACAATTATTTTCGACAAAATCTTTATTTTCTAAAGCCTGATCTATGATAGATCTTATGATTCCTCCAACAAGATATGCTTCAGTCCCAGGATATGGATTTAGCCATAATGTAGCAAACTTTGTCATTTCAGTTTCTCTTTGATCAATTACTACCATCTTTGCCGTACCCGAATCAATAGATTGTTTTATCGGTAAAGATAACACATTATGGTTTTCAGTGACATTGGAAGATACAACAAGGTAAGATTTAGAATTTTTAAGGTCTTGGACAGTATTTGAAGCAGAAGAATAACCTAGTGTTTCTGTTAGTTTGTATCTCAGCCCACTATCAAGATCTGCATTTGAAATAATATTGTTGGATCCAACAATTTCAGAACCAAATTTATTTGCTAAATACATATCTTCATTAGTTAAGTTCGAATCAATAATCATTGCATATTTTTGAGGATCTGTATTTTGAATCAACTCGGAAATAGCTTCCATATTGTCAGCAATAGTAGATTTTACTAAAATTTTATTCTTTCGTGCCATAGCGTAAAATATTTTAGATTTAGAATTAACAAAATCAAATCCAAACTTACCTCTAAAACAAGTTTGTCCTTTATTCGATGGTCCAGATAGATTACTACCGATTCTAACTAATTTTTCTCTTGAATTTGTTTCCAAGTCCACAGTACATCCTATAGGACAATAATTACATATAGAAGTCGTTTTGTTTTCAGCTTTTTCCCATTTATAATCCCGTTCAACTATAGCTCCTGTAGGACAAACATCCAAACATGCTCCACAAAATTCACATCCTGCGTCAATCAAGCTATCGCCCATAGAAGTTCCTATTATTACTTTTCCTGCTCTTTCCTTAACTGTCAGAGCATTATCAACTCTAACTTCAGAACAAACTCTGACACATCTGGCACAAACTATACATAAATTCATATCCATATCCCATAATGGATCATCATTCTTTACATGCTCTCCTCTATAGTTATAAGTTAGAGGGCTATTCATTTCCATGTCTAAACTTCTGACTGTGTCTTTTAATTCACATCTTTCATTTTTTGGACAAGTAATACATCTGTCATTTACTGATACATGTCTTAGACAAATATCACTTGGTCCGCACAAATCAATTCTATGACAAGTGAGGCAGCCGTGTGGATGTTCTGACAAAAGTAATTCCATAATTCCTTTTCTTAAATCAACTAACTCGTCAGTTTGGGTATTAATTTTCATTCCATCAGCTACAGGCGTAGTACAAGATGCAGGCATTCCTCTCCCACCTTCTACTTCAACTACACACATTCTGCATGCACCATATGATTTCATTCCTGGGTAATAACATAAATAAGGTATATACATTCCTGCATCCATAGCAGCTTGAAGTATGTTTTTACCTTTACCAGCTTTTATTTTCTTGCCATCAATAGTTATATCTACTGTATCAATATTATTTTCTATCATTGACCACCTGCCTTATCTTACCCTGATAAACTTGTCCTGATTTAACTTGCCAGGCATTAGGACGAGTGTTAATGGGGAAAACTATATTTCTTTTTTTACAACTACCCGTAGGGCAATCGCCACTCATACATTCTTCAAAATCTTTTTGAAAATGTTTTAATGCAGAGCTTATCGGGTTATACCCTAATTGCCCATGCCCACACAAAGATCCGGCTTGCATGTTTTTACCTATTTTATTCATAAGCGCTAAATCTTCAATAACTCCTTCACCCTTAGAAATTTTTTCAACAATTTCCAGCAGATGAGTCATTCCTAATCTGCATGGGAAACATTTACCACATGATTCATACTGACAAAAAGCTACTAATGATTTAGTTAGATCAACAGCGCAAGTCCTGTCGTCTACCACTATAATTCCGCCAGAGCCTAAAATTGCACCTGCTTTTGCCATTTCATCAAAATCAATTTTTACTTTAAGGCTATCAGATCCTAAAACTCCTCCTAAGGGGCCTCCTGTTTGTAACATTTTAAGTTTTCTGCCATTCGGGATACCTCCGCCCAATTTCTCAATTACATCACCTATAGACAGCCCCATCTCAACTTCGTACATTCCAGGATTAGATATGTCACCAGATAAACAAACTATGGCTGTACCAGAACTACTTTCTGTACCTGTTGATTTAAACCAGTCACTTCCGTTTCTTATAATTTCAGCAACATATGACAATGATTTAACATTATTTATGGTACTTGGCTTACCCCAAACACCATAGGCAGCCGGAAAAGGAGGCCTTGATCGTGGTCTAGAACTTTTACCTTCTATAGATTCCATTAATGCTGTTTCTTCACCTGCAACATACGAGTCTCCTGTTAAAGAAACCTCAATGTCAAATGAAAAACCTGAACCTAAAATATTTTCACCTAATAATCCATTTTCATAAGCTTGTTTAATAGCTTCTTCAGTTCGAATAATTGGGCCTTCATGTCCATGCCTGATAAAAACATAACCATTTGTAGAATTTGTAGCAAATCCTGCAATAATCATTCCTTCGATTAGTGTAAATGGATCACTTTCTAATATACCTTTATCGTTAAATGCTCCTGGATCTCCTTCTTCACAATTACAAAGAATATATTTCTTACCTTTAGAATTAGCCATAAAACTCCATTTAACACCTGTAGGAAAAGCAGCCCCTCCCCTACCTCTTAAACCAGAGTTTTTCACTTCGTTAATTACTTCTTCAGAACTCATAGAACTCAAAGCCTTATTCAATCCCAAAAAACCTCCATTAGCAATGTACTGATGAATATCATTAAAAGCAATGTTTCCAGAATTTCTAAGAGCTATTCTGTTTTGATACTGTATTCCAGGTAAATCAGAAAATCTTGGGACCCCTTTAATTATTTGATCACCCAAAGATCCAAGTAAATTCTTTTTGATTATTTTATTTTTATTTATATAACTATCAATGATTTCATCAACATTTTCTTTAGTCACATATCCCCAAAACATTCTTGGTTTATCTTCTAACAATACATCAATAATCGTACCCGCATAACAAATACCATGACATCCAACTGTATCAATATTCAGTGAGATATTATGTTTTTTACTAAATCCCTTTATAGCTTGTACTATTTCCTCTGAACCCAATGATGAACCACAACACATAGCATCGCTTACTCTGATCCATGGTATATTGCCACTATTCAACTCTGACCATCTTATGTCGCTATCATTTTTCAGACTTTCGTAACTCAATTTAATTCATCCATCATTTTTGATAATTTTTTTGTATTCATTTTTCCATAAAGTTTGTGATTAACACTTATTAGAGGTGCTTGAGGGCAGGCTCCTAAACACGTATTAAATTTAAGTGAAAACTTTCCATCCTTAGTATCTCCTTGATTTTCAAGATCTAATTTTTTTAATGCTGTTTGTTGCAAATCAGAAGCTCCTCCGATGTGACATGATGGGCCCCAACATATTTCTAAATTATATTTTCCAGGTGGATCAAATCTAAAATTCAAGTAAAAGGAAGCTACTCCCCAAACATCGTTAGTTGAAACTTTCATGAATTCCGCAACTACATTAACCGAATTTTTAGGTAAATAACCAATTTCGTCTTGCACAGCTAATAAAGAGGACAATATTGTTCTAGTAGTATAATGCTGATTTTCAATAATATTTAGAATATATTCATCTTTGTAATCTTTTAACATCCAAACATATAAAAATATATAAAAAGTTACTTCAATTTGATCATAACATAAAAAATTATATTTGTTACTACCCTTTATATAAATCTTTATATAAAATTGTGAAATATTGAACTAGGATAATTATTAAATGCTAAATATTTTTGACCAAATTGAAACTAAATATCTTATTCACTAAAATATTTGATATACTATTACTTTACTAATGAATATACTTTTTTGGTGTTGAGTATGAATAAAACAGAATTAATTGAGGATCCTAAAGAATTATGGAATCTGATAAGAGAAGATAAATATTTAAAATCTACAGCAGGTGTAGCTCTAGGTTATTTACAAACCAACTTAGTAACACTCCCAAGTGAGTATGCGTTTGATTTCCTGCTATTTTGCCAAAGAAATCCTAAGCCATGTCCAATTCTTGAAGTTATGGAACCAGGAGAATATGAACCAAAAATACTAGCCAAAGGAGCTGATATCAGGACTGACATTCCTTATTACAGAATATACGAACACGGTAAGTTAGTTAACGAAACAAAAAATATAATCGATTACTGGAAAGATGATTTGGTATCTTTTTTGATTGGATGTAGTTTTACATTTGAAACAGCTATGCTTAATGCAAATATCTCTTTAAGACATATTGAACAAGATACTACCGTACCTATGTACATAACAAACCTAGAAACACAAGCTGCAGGAAAATTTAGCGGTCCAACTGTTGTATCAATGAGACCCATCAAGAAAGAGCATTTAGTTAGAACTGTTCAAGTTACAAGCAGATTTCCTGGAACACATGGCGCTCCATTGCATATAGGCAATCCAAATGAAATAGGAATTAACAATATTGATGCCCCTGATTTTGGAGAGAAAGTTGAAATAAAAGAAAACGAAATTCCTGTATTTTGGGCTTGTGGAGTAACACCTCAAGCTGTTGCTTTAAAATCAAAACCGCCTATTATGATTACACATTCTCCTGGATATATGTTTGTTACTAGTACAAGAGATGACTCTGTAGCTGTTATTTAAAATTAGGATAATTTATGGAAACAATAAAAAATATAATTACAGATCATGATAAAAGAGGAATATCTATACTTCTTCCACATGTGTCTGATAATGTCTGCGAAGAAGCAGCGGAATTAATTTTAAACAACGGAAATAAAGCTGTAATACTAACTGGATTCTACATCTTATCCGCAGGTGCTGCTGAAACAGACGGACCTATCGGTGCAATAGCAATTGGCAATGCTCTAAAAAAATTAAATTATCAAGTAACATATATAACCGACAAATTTTCAGCTCCCCCTATAAAAAAAGTATTATCAGAAGATGATAATTTTATAATTTTCCCTCACGAAAACGTAATTGACAGTAAAAAAACAGCATCAAAAATCATTAAAGATATTAACCCTAATATAATAATATCAATTGAAAGATGCGGTCCCACCATAAATGGGGAATACCTTAATAGTAGGGGGAAAAAAATCGATGAATTTAATTCTAAAACTGAATTTCTTCTTGATAATGAAATACCCAGTATAGGAATAGGTGACGGTGGAAACGAAATAGGTATGGGTAACTTAAACAATATAATCAAAAAATCAAATCAACTTTCAAATCCTCCTTGCATAACACAAACTGATATTCTTATTCCTGCAAGTACATCAAACTGGGGAGGTTATGGATTAGTGGCAGGTCTGTCAAAAATCTCGAAACAAAACCTTTTGCCAAGCATATCTGAAGATGAAAAACTAATTAAAGATTTTGTAGACGCAGGTGGAGTAGACGGGATTACTGCAACTTCTGCTTATAAAGTTGATAGTTTTGAATTAGAAGTTAACAGTTCCATTCTAGAAAGATTACATAAAATAATTTAATATTCACCAATTAATTTAGCATGCACTAACAATCTTGAGTGATACAAAAAACTTGGAACACAAGTAACCAAAACTATTTCAGGGGATTCGGAATCAATTTCTAGTACCAAATCATCTTTGGGAATAACTTCTGTTTTATAAATTTGGTAAACAAATGTTTTAGATTTTGTTTCAATATGCACATATATATATGGATCAAATTGCATCAATTCAGGAATCTTAGGTAACATATGAAATACTTTACCTTCTTTTTTAATAAAGCTTTCCAAATGCCCAAAATACCAAGATTTACCTTTCTCACCAGGTTTTACAGATTCAGGTATATGCCCAACAACATTTTTTGGGGTCTCATAAGAGGAAGAATCACCCAAATCAATAATATCTAATTCTTTAATCTGAGATTTCAATCCTATTTCTTTTATCATAATTGATTTAGGAGTATTATCCTCAAATATATCAAAAATCGATTTTTGATATATTTGAAAATTAGTTGGGAGACCTGCATAAGGATCTGCATTATCCTCGTCTTGGTTAACAATAATTCCTGCATCTATTTTTGTTTGATTATTATTTACTGACTTGTCATCTTCAGACAAAACAGTAGATTGTTTTTTTTGAACAACTAAAAGTTCATCATTTATTTCATTGTTTAAATTTTGGATATCAGTTTTTGAGTATTGAATCAATGCAAATATCAAAATTCCAAAAATTAAAAAGAAAAATCCAAAAATCTCAAATACGTGATACTTTAGTAGTAATTTAAAAAAATTCAATATTTATAAATCTTAACGGACCCTGGGAGAATGAGATTCGCCGCTTGCAATTGGTTCATCTATATATACATCCCCATTTCTAATTTTCAAGTTATATCCACAATCCGGAACATTGCATACCCATGCTTTGTAATGAATTGCTGCCCCCTGATTACCAAAGTCTGAAAGCGGTAACAAAGTTCCACCTTTTGTACATTTCATACATTTAGGAAAATTTGATTCATCTGCCATTAACGATCCCCTCTTTTATATTTATATTACTAGTATTATATTCGATATATTTTTTTTTACCAAGATAATAAATTTGATGCATTTTTATAAAATATATCATCCAACTCGTAAGTGGTTAACTTTGAATCTCTAATATTTTGAACTGCTCTTTCTATAGAAATCAATCCATAATCACTTCCAAACAATATTTTTTTTGATCCTAAAATTTCATAAAATACTTTTACAATTTTCGGATCATATAAAAAATCTATTGCAGCAGTATCATAGTAAACATTGTCTAATTCTTTTTTTAATTCAGGCATAAAATAATAAATAGGAAGACCTCCTCCTAAATGAGAAAAAATCATTTTAAGATTTTTGTATTTCTTCGCAAAGGAATATAATTTGCTTGGAAACATTCTGCCTTTGCCCTTATAAATATGGCCAACCGGCTCAGAAGAATGAAAATTAATAATCATATTATTTGATACCATTATTTCAACAATAGGATCAAATATATTAAAATTTAATAAATCAAATCCTTGGGCATCTGGATGTAACTCGCCAATTCCAATAACTCCTTTACTGTACATTCTGTCTAATTCTTCTAAACATTTTTCAATACCCCAAGTTATATTTATGGAACCAAAAGTTTTGACTTGATCGTATTTTGTTGACATTTCAATTAAAAAATCATTGGTATATTTTGTAAGCTCAAAATCTTGATAACCTATACTCTGTATGATTAATTTGATTTTTGGATATTTATTTAAAATTTGGACTAAATCATCTTCTATAGGGATATTAATTCTTTTTTCTTCGTACAATTCAGAAAAATTTGAATCCAATCTGCAATATTTAGATCGATTCAATTTCATGTCATTAGGGAAAAAATGTGTATGTACATCGATTATATTCATAGTACTATGTCTTAAATATATTTAATAATAACAAAATAATAATAAATATTTTATATTTTCTAGGGAGCAAAAAATTACTAATGATAAATATAGATCTACTAAGAACTAACGATAACAAAACAATCATATCTCTAACTAATAGAAATGTTGACAAATCTGAACTTGATAAAATCACAAAATTTGATGCAAAAAGACGAAAATTAATAGAAAACATAGATTTATTAAGATCAAAAAGAAATACTACTTCTAAAGAATTAAGCAAAATGAAAGACAAACCTCAAAATGTTATTGATGAGATGAGACTGCTTGGCAAAGATATAAAAGAAAAAGAAAAAGATTTGTCACAAATCAGTGAACAGTTAAACTCTTTACTACTAACAATCCCGAATATTCCTGCAAAAGATGTCCCTATAGGAGAAAATGAAGATTTAAATAAAATTATTTATTCAGAAAAATATGAAACAAATGATAATTTCAATCCTCTACCTCATTGGGATATAGGCACAAAGCTAGATTTGATTGACTTTGAAAGAGGTACAAAATTATCAGGATCAAGATTTTATATTCTAAAAAATAAAGCAGCTCAATTGCAAAGAGCCTTAACTAATTGGATGCTTGATAATCATTTAAACAATGATTATCAAGAACACTACCTCCCCAACCTAGTAAAAGAATCAGTAGTGCGAGGCGCAGGACAATTGCCAAAATTTAAAGACACAATGTTTAGCGATCAAGAATCAGAATTATGGCTAATACCTACAGCAGAAGTTCCCATAACTAATATTTATGCTAATGAGATAATAACATCAGATCAATTGCCAATAAAAATTGTTGCACAAACTTCATGTTTTAGAAATGAAAAAGCTGCGGCCGGGAAAGATACAAGGGGAATTAAAAGAGTGCATCAATTTGAAAAAGTTGAATTGTATCAGTTTGTTGAACCTGAAAAATCTGAAGATGCACTAGATTCTATGCTGAATGCATGCGTAGATCTTTGTAAAAAATTAGGGCTTACGTACAGAATCAAACTTTTATGTACTGGCGACTTAGGATTTTGTTCAAATAAAACCTACGATATAGAAGTTTGGTCGCCTGGCTCTCAAGAATGGCTTGAGGTTAGCTCTGTTTCAAATTGTACCGATTTTCAAAGTAGAAGATCAAATACGAAATTTAAAAAAAATCCAAAGTCTAAAACAGAATACTTGCACACCTTAAATGGATCAGGTCTAGCTCTTCCAAGGATAATAATTGCAATATTAGAAACATATCAAAATGAAGATTTGAGTATAGATATCCCTGAAACTTTATGGGATTATACTAAATTCAAAAAAATATCTTAAAATTTTCTATGAATACATTTCCCTAAGATCTTTCTTTAGAATTTTGCCCATTGAATTTCTTGGTAATTTGTCTACAAATATTATTTGTTCGGGACGTTTGTAGCCTGACAACTTATCTTTACAAAAATCAAATATTACATTTTTATCAACAAGATCTCCATCTTTCAATACAATAACAGCTACTACTACTTCACCCCATTGCTCATCAGGCAATCCTATTACAGCAACTTCAGATATATTTTTATGTCCATATATTATTTGTTCGATTTCTTCAGGAGAAATCATCTCTCCGCCTCTTTTAATAAAATCTTTGGCTCTACCTGAAAGAAAAATATACCCAGCATCATCAATATATCCTAGATCTCCTGTATATAGCCATCCATTTATCAAAACAGAATTAGTTTCTTTTTCATTGTTCCAATAACCTGTCATAATTCTATCTCCCTTTGCTATTATTTCGCCTATAACAAAAGAATCTACTTCTTCAGAATTATCATCAACTATTTTAACTTCCACATCAGGAAGTGGTTTGCCTATAGAGGTAAGTCTTTTTAATTTTAATTCTTTTTCTTTTTCTGTTCCAAATATTTTATGATCATCCGGTCCTAAAGAAGTTATTGTTGCTGCTGTCTCTGTTTGACCAAATGCATTAATAAAATTTGTTCCAGGAAATTTTGAAATTGCTTCTTCTAATACACTGATAGGCATAGGTGCAGCTCCGTAAGTTATAACGTCTAGTGATTGATAATTATAATTTGTAAATTCGGGGCTATCTATAATTTGTTTTAACATAGTTGGAACAAGCATAACTCGATTAACGTTGAATTTTTCTACTGACTTCATCCATTCGACAGCTTCAAATTGGTCCTGGATAACCGTAGTTCGGGCTGAGTAAATCCCAGAGATTAAAGTTTGAATTCCCGCAACATGATATAGCGGAACGGAAAGTAAATTTACTTCATTAAATTCAGGATCTGGAGGATTAAGATTATTTAAAGCAAAATCACAAAAACTGGAATGATTAAGTATAACGGCTTTTGGTGTACTAGTTGTACCTGCAGTATAAACTAACAAGGCTAAAGAATTATTATTATCGCTTTCTATCAAAGAGTTATATGTATTATCTAAATTATTAATACCTAACCAAGGATCAGAAAATTCATCATCAATACTTACACAAATAGGTTTGCAATTAGACTTTGATATAGCAGAATCAATCAAATCATGGTAACGAGTACCGGCAAATATTATATTTGGATTGCTATCATTTAACATAAATTCTAATTCTTCAGCCTTTGATCTATAATTTATAGGAACCACCACAGCTCCAATATTGCATGCAGCAAAAACAATTTTTACCCAATCAACAGTATTAGTATGAAAATAAAAAATTCTATCCCCATTTTTCACTCCAAGATTCAGTAATATATTTGAAAAGCTTAAGACCTCAGTTTGCAATTCACCAAATGTTAGCGAATTGTTTTTATATATAAATCCTTTTCGTTCAGGACAAATTGATGCTGATATTTCTAATAAATCATTTATGTTCAATTATTCACCTAGTTTACTTCTGAATATATTTTTTCAAGTTGCTCTGATAAAAATATATTTTCATCTGAGCTAACTCGTAATAAATTTTTTACATTTTTTATTCTATTTAATTCAATATTTTCTATATTTTGGCTAAATTCATCAACTTTTTTCAACAGTAAATCGTAGTCATGAGAATGAAAATTTACTATTCCATAATCATAAGCTTTATAAACATCTACAGGTTGAGCAAATAATAGTATTTCTTTTGCAACAGATATGGATGTTTTTTTCAATAATGTCTGAGTGCCTCCAGAAATAGGAGTAATAGATAATTCAACTTCTGGCATCTTAAATATTGTACTTTGGTGAGAAAAAACAAAATCCGATAACAATACGATTTCAAATCCTGATCCAACCACCCATCCTTGTGTGATACAAATTATAGGTTTGTTAAAATTATACAAATCTTTCCATAGTGTGTTTTCCTTTGATATCAAATTAGATTCTATGATAGAGGGATAACTATTAAATTCTGACAAATCCGCTCCAACACAAAAATTGTTAGACTCAGATTTTATAACTACAATTTTAATATCATTATCTAAATTGCAAGCATTAAGGATTTCTGAAAATTCGTATCTCATTTCTATGCTAAGTGCGTTGTTTTTTTTAGGATTATTAAAAATAATATTTCCAACATTTTTAACTTTATTGAATTTCATATATTTCCAATACATTTATTCACCTAAGTATGGTTTACGTTTTTTTCTATTTTTAAATGCATTAATAGATTGTTTTCGATCGTGGCTATTTAAAAGGATAGAATATAAATCATTTTCGCTATTCATCCCTTGCATGGTATTAGTACTCAAATTAAAGTTAATTGCATTTTTTGTAAATTGCATAGCCAAAGGTGAATTCTTAGATAAATTCAATAATTTTTCATCTAATGTTAAATTAAGATTACTATCTTCAACTAATTCATTAATTAAACCAATTTTTAATGCAGCTTTGCTATCGTATGTTTTACCAAACATAATCATTTGTTTAGCTTGATTTAAACCAATAATTCTTGGAAGTAATCTTGTTGCGCCATCAAATTGCATGTTGTAATCATACATCTGAGACATTCTGAAAAATGAATTAACTCCAGCTATTCTATAATCCATAGGTAACGTTAACTCTAATAATCTATTGGACACATCTCCATTTATTAAACCAATAACAGGTTTTTTTATATTGATAATTAAATTAGTTAAACTAAAATTATCTATTAATTCTCTAGAATCTAAATTTAAAATTTGTTTTACATTAGTCAAATCAAATCCTACAACCCAAATATTTTTATCAGTGTTAATTTCAGTAATAATAGACTGTAAATTGTGATGTATTAATTCTGGAGAAAATTCTTCATCATTTATTGTAATCACAATATAATTATCTTTGTTTTTAATAGATATTTGTTCTTTATCATTCATGTTTAATTATATTCAACCTATTTGTTACATATTCAATAGAAGGTATGCCATTAATACCTAAATTTTCCACAACAAAACTTGCTGCGCAATTGGCAATATTTACTGCAAATTCAATGCTCTTAGTCTTATAATAATAAACTAACAAATATAAAGCAAAAATATCGCCTGCACCCGTAGGATCCAATACCCTGTTTGGTGTATAGGAATTGAATTTTGCAGATTTATTGTAATCAGAGTATATTTTAGCCCCTCTTTCCGATAAAGTAACTGCAATATATTTTACGTAATTAAATAAATATTTTTTATCCATATAATCATCTTCTTCTTCAGAATATGAAATCAAATCTATATCATGAAAATTTTCATTTAATGAAATCTTTTTTAAACAAATTTCCGATTTTTTATTCAGATGTCTTGTAAGCCCTTGGGGGGATAATAAAGAAATTTCATAATCAAAATTGTTTCTTACGTTTAAATCTAATTCATTGAAAATCGGTGCGATCATTAGCATTTTAGTTTTTATTTTACTTGTCAAATTTAGATTAATTTTCTTTGTATAATTCTTGATAATTCCCTTCCTGATTTTTTTTTCGTAATTCCATACAAACTCTGTGTTGCTTTCACTATTTACACAATAAATATCTAATTGATCATGATTTGGCAAATCTAATTCAGAAATTGAATGATTACTTATTATCAATGTTTTCAACCCCATCATTGCTGATCCTATTCCAGCGTAAATACTAGAACCTCCAACATTAAAAGTTGAATTGTATTCAAAAAAATCTTTAGTTATATTACCTACTATAACAACATCATATGAATTTCGAAAAATCAAATTACGTAAAAACTTTTATTTTAATTTCAAAACAACGTGTCTATCTCTACCGTAATCCTCACTCTCAGACACTATTTTTTTGTGATCAGAAAAATATCTATGGACATATCTTCTGTCAAAAGAAGGCATTGGATCGAGAGCAACTTTCTTTTTTGTTTTCAAAACTTTAGATTCCATTTTTTTTGATAATTGAAACAAATTATTTAGTTTTTTTTCAATATAACCCTCAACATCTAATGAAACTAATTGGTCTCTTTTGTTTAATTTTTTTTGAATCATCAAGTTTGTCAAATACTGCAAGGATCTCAATGTTTCTCCTCGTCTACCAATAATTAATGCAGCATCTTCTCCATCTAGAGATATTATTGAATCAGATATTTTATCATTATTAATTAATTTGGTTGTAATGGTCATATCTGATTCTAAAAATCCTAATATATTTCTTAGAATTTCATAAGCAATTTGAATATTTTCGGAAACATCTGATTTTTTTTCAACTTTAACTTTTGCTTCCTCGTTACCAAACCCTAATAGTCCACTTTTACCTCTACTAATAACTTTAATTTCTACTTCTTCTCTGCTTGCGTTTAGTTCTACTAGTGCGATGTCTATTGCTTCTTCTATTGTTTTTCCTGTTGTTTCTATCACTCTCATTTTCGTCCTCAACTTGAATAATTTTATTATCTTCAATTTCATTTTCTAAATCTTTATCTTCATCGATCAATTTTGAATTCAAATTAAAAAGATTCTGAATTTTTCCAGTTATGATCAACTGAATAACTGTACCAATAACATTTGATATTAACCAATATAATGCCAAACCACTTGGAAAGCTCAGCGTGAAGTATCCAAGTAATATAGGCATAAACCATAACATCATTCTATTAGTAGATTTTTGCCTTTCATCTATTGCAGGTGTGGCTGTGGTTTTTTGCATAAAAAATGTAGATGCTCCAACTAATAACGGTAAAAATATTTTTGTGTATATATCTGCTGATCCAACAATGATTTCCAAATTTAGCCATAAAAATTGACCGTCAATAGGAATAGCTTGATTTATCAATGGAATAAATCCATAAATCGAATCATATAATTGGCTTAAGTTTTCTGGATTAGAAGGTAATGTGATATACAACGCCTGGTACAATCCAATAAAAATGGGCATTTGAATTACTAGTGGACCTAAACAACCAACAGGATTTATTCCTTGTTGCCTGTAGATATTCATAGTCTCTTGAGATATTCTTTGTCTATCATCCTTGTATTTTTCTTGTATTGCTTTTATTTTAGGTTGTATAAGAGACATAGCTTTCATTTGACGAGTTTGTCTAATTGATAAAGGAAACATAGCCATCCTAATAAGTACAGTAAAAGATATAATGCTTAATCCAAAGCTATTTCCAAGTAATATATAAAGCAAGATCAAACTATTGACCATTGGTCTAATAAAAACTAAATTCCATATGTCTGCAAATATTTCCATAACTATCCTAAATAATTAACAAGAAGGGTCCCAATCCTCTTCATTTCTATCATCATTTTCTCGTGTAAAAAATGGTTTCTGCCATAATTCATCAGGATTACCATTCTTTTTTATGTTAAAACCTCTCAAAGATCCATCAGATACTTGAATAAATATGTTATTCTCATGAACTTCAATAGAAGAGTAAATCTTTTTATCAATATTACAAGTTCCTAATTTTCTTTTTGAGTCTTTGTGAATTACTAATAACTCTCCATTTTTTGTTACAAAAATCAAAAAATCGTCGATTACCACTGGAGATGAGACTATTGGACTTTTTGTCTCGTATTTCCATTTAATTTGTCCAGTATTTTTATTCAAAGCATATATACTTCCGTCTAAATTTGGAGCGTAAACTATATCTGTATTTATTACTGGAGCAGTCCAAAACCAACCTTTTGAATCATCAAACTCCCATATCAAATTACCGTTTTTAGCATTT
>CEPW01003306.1_pt1 | contig 26298 bp, 32 predicted proteins | sample 356211 | NCBI WGS metagenome assembly CEPW01 (sample SAMEA2620021, study PRJEB7988) | marine metagenome | biome: marine biome (ENVO:00000447); feature: deep chlorophyll maximum layer (ENVO:xxxxxxxx); material: "saline water (ENVO:00002010), including plankton (ENVO:xxxxxxxx)" | depth 25 m
TTGTATATACAATCAGTAAGGGAGTATACAAAGTTATCGCTTTTTTATTATTTTACAGGTTTAAGATCAAAAAATATCTAATTTCTTAATCTTGCCTCAAGCCTTCTAACAAAATAAGAAATAATCAAAATTAAAACAAGATATTCTAAAACTAGAAATGTATATATTTCTAGTGGTCGGTATTGACTGACAACTAATTCATTTGCTTTTCGTGTTAATTCATTGAGTCCAATAATAGAGACAAGTGAAGACATCTTAATCATATAAATAAACTGATTTCCGAGAGCTGGTAAAATTATCTTTATAGCTTGTGGCAGAGTAATAAGAGTAAACTTCTGGTACTTATTTAGTCCTAAGGATGATCCAGCTTCTTTTTGTCCTTTAGGTACTGCTTCAATGCCTGATCGAAATATTTCTGCAATAAATGGACTATCACAAATACTCAGGGCTATTACACCAGCTGTAAAAGCTGTAAAATTAAGATTAAATAGAACTGGAAATCCATAATAAACCCATAGAATCATTACTAACACAGGAATTGATCTGATTATTTCAGTGTATCCAATATTAAAATACTTCAAAAAAATGTTTTTGCTTGAACTAAGTACTGAAATAAATAAACCAATTATGATTGAGAAAAATATTGCAATTAAAGATAAGTAAATTGTAAATTGAAGTCCTGAAATTAAAAATTCTATATTTGAGCTACCAGTACTATTTGTTGGGTTCACAACATACCATCCCCATTGATAGTTATTACTGCACCCAGCTAAGAACAGGCAAGGAACTATTATTTTAATAAAAAATGTACAATTTTTAGATACATTGAAATTCATATAATACGATATACATTAATAAAATAACCCATAACTACAATATAAAAGGAATAATATGAAACTTATCAAAATTTTTACCATCTCAATTATGAGTTTGTTTTTCTCAGTAACTTACTCAGTTAGTTCAACTTTAGATGATATTGTACAAAGTGGTGTTTTAAAAGTAGGCACAACCGGCGATTTCCCTGGATGGAGTTTTAAAAATCCAGAAACAGATGAATATGAAGGATTTGATATTGATGTTGCCAATAAATTAGCTGAGAGTATGGGAGTAAAAGTTGAATTCGTTGCAACAGACTGGAAAAATCTTGTGTCTGGAGTTGTATCAAATAAATACCATATGACTTCAAGTGCTTCAATTACTGCTCAGCGAGCAATTACTGCGGGCTATTCTGACTCATATTACGGAACTGGAACTGTTGCAATGACGCTTCAAAAGAATTTAGATTCTATTGATAGTTGGGAAAAAATTAATGATTCAGGTATAAAGGTAGCTGTTACATTAGGTACAGTTTTTGAGGGAGAAGCAAAAAAATCATTTCCAGATTCACAGATTGTTTCAGTTGAGGCACCCGCAAGAGAGTATCAAGAAGTTTTATCAGGTAGAGCAGACGTATCACTTACGAGTAAAGTTGATGCAATTAAGTTAGTCAATTTATATCCTGAACTATCTATTGTTAACTTAAACGAACCAAAGAACGCTAAATTGTTTGCAATACTTTTACCTCGTGGAGATCAAGAGTGGATTAATTATATTAATCACTGGATTGCAGACCAAAAAAATAAAGGTTTTTTTAGTCAAACAGCTGAAAAATTCGGATTATAGTTTTTAATAATTTTATTTATTTTCTTTATACAATAAAAAAAGATCATTAATGCAAATACATAGTTTATCATTAATAGATAAATAAACATTTGAATATACGACGTTTTAAATAAGAGAACAGCTGGCGCTAGTATTGCTAGTGGTATAAATATCATTCTTAATAGATTTATAATCATTGCGTACATTGGTTTTTTAAGGCCCTGTAGTAGAGCTGATGACATATAAAATACCGGATAGCAAGGCCCTGCAATAGCAGCAATCTTTAGGTAAGCTGTGCCATAAAATATAATTTCTTGATTACCTGAAAAAAATCTCATCACGTATGGTGAGGTGGTAAATATAATTAAGCCACCAATTATCATCAGTCCAACTCCGTATTTTAAACTTAGTAGATAAATTTCTTTCACACGGCTCAAGTTATTTGCGCCAAAGTTTTGACCAACTAAAGATAATGTTGCTGTATTCAATCCTAAAATTGGCAACAGAAATAATTGCTCAAATCTTACTCCAGTTCCGTATCCACCAGCTGAGTAATCACCATAACTTGATACTAGAAATATTAGAATAAATACCCCAAGTCCAACCATTCCCATTGATAATCCTGATGGAATAGCTTGGCGTAAAATATCTGAAATTAATTCTTTTTTGGGTCTAAAGCATTGAAGTGAAATATACTTTTGAATTTCAGTTTTATTTACTCGGTAGATTATATAGATCAACCCAATTAATTCTGAAACAATCGTTGCTAGGGCAATTCCAGAAATTCCCAAAGCTGGAATAAAATAAAATCCATATATAAATAAAGGGTTTAAAAATATATTTAGAAAAAAACTTACAATTAAAACATTACGATAAGATTTGGTGTCACCTCTTGCAACGAGAGATGCGTTAATAGTAACCAATAAAAAAATTACTATTGATCCTGAAAATATAATTTTCATATAGTCTATCGCATAATTTAAAATTTGATCATTGGACTTCAAAATAATTAGAATATTTTTCATAAAAGCAATGCCAATTACTGTTACAATTACTGTTACTAAAAGAGCAACAACTATTGATTGACCGAATAATAGTGAGGCTGTTTTATTTTCTTTATTACCAAGGGTGTTGGATATGAGCGCTGTAGTACCAGCTGAAATTCCAACACTGGCAGCTATTATTATGAGATATAAAGGAAAGGATTTGACAATTGCTGTTATGGCTTCAGGAGCAATTAAACCTGCAAACTTTGAGTCAACTAAGTTGTACATAGTTTGAAAAAAAGTTCCAATACTTGCTGGTATTGCAATCTTTTTTAACAATGAAGATAAATTATCTTTGGTTAGATCCATATTAACTCAAAGCAAGCCAGATACCAACTAACATCATCAAGATGCCAGCTACTCTATTGATAAATCGAACATTACCTGTTTTAGTAAGTATTTCATTTAAAGCCTTACCTCCTGACGCGTAAATCATTAAAGAAACAAATTCTATAATTAGAATAATAATTACCATTGCAAGCATCTGGGGAACCAATGGTTTATCATAATTCATAAACGAAGGTACCATTGCAAGAAAAAATGCCCAACCTTTAGGATTAGCTATTGCAGTTATAAAACCCTGTGCTGCAAGTTCATATCCAGTTTGTCCAAATGAATGTGATCCATCAGTATTCAAAGACATCTTTCCAATATTTCTACACATCTGTATCCCTACATAAAAAAGATATCCTCCACCTAAATATTTAAAAATTTCAAATGCAGTTGGATAATTTGAAATTATAGTTCCCCCACCCACTACAGCAGTTAAAGATATTAGCAAAACTCCAGATAGTTCTCCTACCATCATTTTCATAGTTTTTTTTATTCCTATTGCCATCCCCATGGTTAAGGCAAGTGTCATGCATAAACCTGGCGTAATTGAAATAATGAAAAAAACGGGTATGAAGAAATATAATAATGTAAAATCTAACATAGGCATTGTTTATTTCAGGGCATATTAATGAATTGAGATAATATTGCTATATTTTAAGTTTTTACGATTGCGCTATTTTATAGCAATAATTCGTATATATTTTAATTGATGTCTAAACCTAAGTTAGCACTAAACCGTTCAATATTAGTTATTGTTAGTGGTTGTATTCTTCTTTTAATATCATTTGGTATACGACATTCATCTGGTTTGTATTTAATTCCAATTTCAGATCATCTGATGAAAGGTAGAGAAGTTTTTGGTTTCGCAGTAGCAATCCAATTTCTAATGATTGGATTTGGGTCACCATTATTTGGCGCAATTGCGGATAAATATGGATCATCAAAAGCAGCTTTGTATGGTGTGATATTATTGATAATTGGTTTGTATGCGATGTCTTACGTTCAAAGCAGTATGGACATCATAATTGCTCAGGCAATTTTTGGCTTAGGAAGTGCAGGATGTGGAACAGCAGTTGTACTTGGAGCTGTTGGTAAAGCAGTTGATGAAAAAAATCGAACTTTATCACTTGGTATTGTTATGGCTGCTGGCTCATTAGGTCAATTTTTGATTGTTCCGCTTGCTGGATTTTTAATTGGTATAAGCGGATGGATGCAATCAATTGTGTACTTATGCCTTCTTTCTTCATTAATGTTAGTATTTTGTTTTTCACTTACTATGCCCTCAAATAATAAATCTGATATATCGTCTAATAGTCGAAGCCTTAAATCAGTTTTAGATGAGGCTTTTGCTAATAAGAGTTACAATCTTCTTACTCTAGGTTTTTTTGTTTGTGGATTTCATGTTTCATTTGTAGCAACTCATTTACCTGCATATCTTGATGATATTTCATTACCTGTGTGGATCGGTTCCTGGTCTTTGGCTTTAATTGGTTTATTTAATGTATTTGGAACATTAATGTTTGGAAAGATGGGAGATAGTAAATCTAAAAAAAATCTTCTCGCTATCCTATATTCTCTTAGATCAATACTTTTTTTGATTTTTATTTTTTTACCTAAAAATGAAATTACGATTTTAATTTTTGCCGCGCTTCTAGGAATATTATGGCTTTCGACGGTTCCACTTACCAGTGGAATCATTTCAGTTATATTTGGTTCACGGTATATGTCTATGTTGTATGGCTTTACGTTCTTATCCCATCAAATTGGATCTTTTTTGGGATCTTGGTTCGGTGGTAGACTTTATGATTATTATGGATCTTACGATATAATGTGGTGGACATGTGTAGCGCTTGGTTTTATTTCAGCTGCTATGCATATGCCTATTATTGAAAAACCTCTAGCAAAACAATATTTATAAATAAAATGTTTCCAATTGATCTTATTAGAAGACAAAAGAAAACCTATAAAAAAGTTTTATCTCTAGATGGGGGTGGGGTCAGAGGGCTTGCATCAGTTATTTTTTTAAAAGAACTTGAAAAGTCAGTTGGCAAAACTGTTTTTGAATTATTTGATTTTTTTATTGGTACAAGTGCGGGTGGTTTAAACGCTTTACATTTTACAATTAATAAAACTAGCGCTGAAGAGTTAGAAGATTTTTGGACAAAGGATAATTTGGCTATGAGTATGCAAAAATCATTTTGGGGCCAAGCAATTTTCTTAAACAGTAGTCCAAAATACAACAATGAATCAAGAACAGAATTATTAAGAGAATATTTTGAGAATAAATTAATGGCACACTCTGAAAAACCTGTTTCAGTTCTGGCTTATGATGTTGAGAAAAGAAAACCTAGACTGATCTCAAGTTATGATCTTTCAAATATAAGTGTAATTAGTGCTATAAATGCCACTTCAGCCGCACCTTTATATTATCCAACTGTTAAAATTGAAGATGGTTCTTGGTTGATTGATGGTGGGGTAATTGCAAACAATCCATCATTAATTGGGTACAATGAAGCAAAAAAACATTTTAGAAGTAACAATATTAAAGTATTTAGTGTTGGAACAGGAGTTAATCGTAAAAGAATTGATGGCAAATCTTCCGCTGAATGGGGACCTGTTGGGTGGCTTAGAAATGATATTTTAGGTATTTTAACAGAAACTCAATATGATCATGAAACATTATCTGATTTATTAAATGAAAATTATCTTAGAATTAATTCGACAATGAAAGACGTTAATTTTTCAATGGATGATTATTCTGAAGAAAATTTAAATAATATAAAAAAAATGGGGCTTCATTGGTGGTCAGAATTTGGTGATAGTGCTATAAAATTTTTTGATTCAAAATAGAATTTGCAATTTTACAATTAATATTTATAACCATCGTAAAGATTACGTCATTGTTCCTTTAAGTGGACTATTGCGAAGTCTACTAAATAAATAAAAGGAATAAAATTAATATGGCAACAGGTACTGTTAAATGGTTTAACCCCAATAAAGGTTACGGTTTTATCGCTCCTGAAGATGGACAAAAAGATGTTTTTGTTCATATTTCAGCAGTTGAAAAAGCTAATATCAATAGTCTAAATGAAGGACAGAAACTAGAATATGAATTAGCCGAAAACAACGGCAAAACATCTGCAGTTGATCTTAAGATTGTAGAATAATTTTATATTTAACAAAGGCTGTCTGCTTTTTAGTATGCAGCCTTTTTTTATTGGTAAGAAATATCAATCCACTGTTTAAATTCATCTATTAAGTCAACAGATGGTCGAATAACCTTAACTCTTTTATCAAATTTAGAGACTTCAGTTTTAAGTGAGCCAACAGCTATTTGATCATTTATAAAGTTTATTATTGTAGCTCTAGAAGCGAGAGGAGCCATAACTTTGGTCAGATGCTCTTTGGTACAAATATTTTCAGTTCCAAGTAATGATTGATTATTAAGTTTTAATATCTCAATCAGAATTCTAAAGCCATATACTGAATTACGATAGGCAGCTAGAAATTTGAATTTTTCTTTGTTACCAAAAACTTCAAATGACTCTATATGACGATTAATGTAATTAGAGTATTTTTCATCTATTTTTTCAGACATGAAAAAAAACGTATAGTTATTAGGTTGTAATATTAAGTATATATTATTGCCATAATGACAAGATCTTATTGAGAATTATTCTCAATAATGAAATGATTCAATGACTTACCGCATCATGTGGGCAAATTATTTTTTAGCCATCCATTAATATATCCATCAGAAATATTATAAATTTTGATAAAACCTAATGATTTGACTATTTCACCAGAATATCTGGATCTTTGTCCAGATTTACAAATAAAAAAAATTTCTTCATTTTTCTCAATATTTAAATTTTGAAAATCTATTTCAAAATTTTGATTGATAGCCCCATCATTTTGTAAGATTGATAGCCTAATTACTTTTTTATTAAGATTGCTTAAATTTGGAAATCCAACCGTATCCCATTCTGATTGAGTTCTGACATCAATTAATACTGATTGATCGTTATTTTTAAGTTTTTCATATGCATCAACTGCATTAATTTCTATTATATTGTTATTAGTCATCAAGAACTTTTTACTATATGAATTCTGAAAATGCTAAGATTATATGGAAATGTATACAGGAAGCGGGTGATTTTCTGAAAGATAAGCTGCCTTCACACCCCAATCATCCTAAGGGCAGAAATCCATATGCCCACGTTGCTCTTGAAATTAAAAATTATTTTAAAATGACGTATAAAGATATTCCAGATGATAAAATGGATCAGGTTCTTGATTATATTGATTATTTGAAGAAAAATCCTAGTTAAATAATATTCTAATTTAAGAATTCATTAATTTATATTATCATTTTGAAAATGAAATTAGTTCCATTTGTAATAATAGTATTTTTAAGCTCATTTGTTTTTTTTACGGCGTGTGATCAGGTAAACAAGGAAGGGTTTACTGGAGTCAGAGTGATAGATAACTCTTACTCACCACCTGTCGTAAGGATATATGAAGGTGGCAAAGTAAGATTTTTTAATGCAGGGAATAATCCGCATAATGTAATTGCAGTTGGAGAAGGATGGGGATCTTATGAAGAAATTCCAAAAAATGATTATTTAGATGTGACATTTGAAAAAGAAGGACTTTACAAATATTTATGCTCATTTCATGCCAGTCCAGAAGGAGATTGGGGAATGGTTGGTTCAGTAGTTGTAGGTGATATTGATTATGAAGACTACAGTAACTTTCAAAAAGCTGATGCTGTAGAGTCTTTTAGCGGTGAAATCAGATTTGTTCCAACAGACTATGATACAATACAAGATGCAGTAAACTCATCAAACCCTGGCGATATGATATTAGTTAGTCCAGGTATCTACTATGAAGAAGTCATCGTAAATGTCCCTTCATTAACAATAAGAGGTGTCGATCGGAATAAAACGATTGTTGATGGAGAATTTGAAAGGGCAAATGGATTTTTAGTTGCAGGTGTAGATGGTGTTGTTATCGAAAATATTACTGCAAGAAATGCTTTACTGAATGGATTTTATTGGGCAACTGTAGAAGGTTATCGAGGATCATACTTAACAGCTTATAATAATGGTGATTATGGTATTTATGCTTTTGATGCAGTAGATGGAGTATTAGAGCATTCATATGCTTCGGGTTCACCTGATGCGGGATTTTATATAGGCCAATGCTATCCTTGTGATGCTGTAATCAATAATGTTATTTCTGAAAATAATGGTCTTGGATATTCAGGTACAAATTCAGGCGGTGATTTATACATTATAAACTCCATTTTTAGAAATAATAAGGGTGGTATAGCGCCTAACACATTAGATAGTGAACTTCTCCCCCCGGAAAGGGAAAGCTATATTATTGGAAATTTGATAGAAAATAATAATAACCTTAAGGCTCCTGCATGGGATGCTCAATATATTTCACTTGGAAATGGATTGGTTATTGCTGGAGGTAATAACAATTACATAAAAAATAATGTTATTGCTAATCATGATGTATTTGGTTTAGTGATTAGTGCTGCTTTAGATGATAATTATTGGCCAGCTCATGGAAATATAATTGAAGAAAATCTTATAATCAACTCTGGCAAGGCAGATATAGCTGTAAGTGGGGTCTCAAATCTAAGAAACTGCTTTGAAAAAAATCAGTTTGATACTTCAATACCTCCAGGTATTCAATTATTTAGCAACTGTAATTTTAATATTTTGCCAATGGGATCAGATTTGCATGGATTATGGAATTTAATTGCAAGAGTCATAAATGCTAACACTGGAAATTACGAAAAAGGAAATTGGAAAGAATTTGACGCTCCAGATCCACAGCCAAATATGCCAATTATGAAAATAGTTCAGAATAAAGATTATAATTTCGAAGAATTTAGAAAATCTATTATCCCAGCTGTTGAAGTTTTTGAGGGATATCGTAATAAATTAAATGAAATTAGTCTTCCAAAAGAAGCATATAAATATTTTGACAAAAATTCTTTACAATAAATTTAAGTAAGAGAAAATAAATAATTATGCCAGGCGTATCAATTTTTCCAATTAGTGATGTCCCTTTTCTATCATTATTTTTAAATTTTTATGGTTATTATCTTCCATTCTTTTTATATGCGACTTGGACATCCCTCGCTTTAGTAGATATTTCTCAAAATCGATTTTCATCAAATATTTATAAAGTTTTGTGGACTTTAATTGTTACATTCATCCCATTATTTGGATCTTTTGTTTATCATCTATTTGTGGCGGATCAAATTCATGTAGCAGTGAGAGCGACAATGATTTTTGGGGGAATATTGATTTTTACAGGTATCATTGTATATCTTGGTTTTGCTCTTTAAATAATATTTCAAAGTGAAGTTTGATAAAAGAATTCATCCAATAAAAAAGGGATTAGCTTCTACTGACTATTATGGATTAATTAAAAATTGTAAATTTGTTAAAGGTAAGATTTATACAGTTTACTCAACCTATTCACCTATATATTCTGAAAAAAAACTAAAAAATCTGACAACCCAATTGCTGTTTGGAGAATATTTCCGAGTATTTGATATTAATGATGGGATAGCTTGGGGTCAGTGTATGAGAGATAATTATGTTGGTTATACACCAATGCAAAATCTTAAAAAAAGAAAAATTATTTCAAATTATAAAGTTCATTCATTAAGAACATTTATTTATAGGTCTCCCAGTATTAAATCTGATCCATTAAATTATTTAAGTTTTAATTCTTTAGTATTAGTTTCAAAAAAAAAGAATGGTTTTTCTTTTATACCAAATTTAGGTTGGTGTATTTCAAAAGATTTAGTGAATATAAAGAATTGTAAATTTAATCTCTATGATATTTCATTGCAATATTTGCATACTCCTTATCTTTGGGGTGGCCGTGATTCAATGGGACTAGATTGTTCAGGATTAGTTCAAAATTTATATCAAATGATAGGCATTGAACTGCCAAGAGATACAGATTTGCAAGCTGAGTATTTTTCCAATCATATCAGTGAGTCTCAGCTTAAATTAGGTGACTTAATTTTTTGGAAAGGACACGTTGCACTGGCATTAGATAATAAAAATATAATTCATGCTAATGCACACCATATGAAAACACAGATAGAGACATTGAAAACTGCAAAAATAAGAATAAATAAAATATATGGTAAAATTTTAAAGATCTGTCGTGTAGAATAAATTTTGTAGGTGTAAAATGTTATTTAGAATTGTATTTTTAATAGTTTGTCTAGTTATATTTCTTTGGGCAGGATATAGAATTGGTAACTTTGATCAAAAAACCACAAAATCAGAAAGGATCACTTGGTCAATTATTATCATCTTATTTACGGCCTTATTGGTTGTTTTAGTAGTCGATAGCTAATTATCATTTCTTAAAAACTTTTTTTCTAATCATCCAGAGTAAAATTAGGGACGGTATTACCATTATTGCTGTTATAATGAAGAAGATTCCCCAATCTCCTTCAAGCCAATCTACTACAGCTCCTGAAGATGATGCCATAATTGTTCTTCCAGCTGTTCCTATAGAAGCTAAAAGAGCGTATTGAGTAGCAGTATAATTTCGATCTACAAGTAGTGAAATAAATGTTACAAAAGCTACTGTTGCAAATGCAGCCGCTAAGTCATCAACTAAAACCGCAATTGCAAAAAGCAATTCTGACTTCTCACTCCAAGCCATAATTGTAAACATCAAATTTGTTAATGCCATTACTATGCCCGATATAAAAAGAGCTCTTATGACACCAGACTTAATTGCAAACCAACCACCTAAAAGTGTAAATGTAACTGTTGTAATCCAACCAAGACCTTTAGAGTAAAGTGCAATATCTGACTTAGAAAATCCTATTTCTTTATAAAAGAGAATGGACATTCTGCCCAGGAAAGCCTCTCCAATTTTAAAAAGAAAAATGAACCCAACAATTGATAGCCCTATGGTAATACCATTTCTTTTAAAAAAGCTGTATAATGGACTCACTATCGTTGTAGAAGTCCAAGCAATCAATTCTCCTGCATATCCAGAAATTCTTATATTTTTTTTAATATTGTTTTGATCATCTTGTTGTGCCTGAAAACGTTCCTTCGTGCCATTCTCAGGTATCAATAAAAGACCCAAATTAAATAAAATTATAATACCACAGATCATAATGAAGGTTATTTGCCAGTAATTAACAAGCCCTAAACCTTGTAACCAATCAGCTGAGATAAGCGTTATTAATCCACCAAGCTTGTAGCCACTCCACCACCCAACAACAGCTATTGCAGCTCCAGCGGCCATTGCTGAAGTTTCGTCTTTTTTAATTTGCTCAATTCTCAGTGCATCAATGGTGATATCTTGTGATGCTGATGAAATAGCAATGATCAAACCAATGAATACAATGAGACCTAAATTGTCTACTGGACTTAAAAGACTCCACAAGATTAGTGAAGTAAAGATGATAAATTGTAACGAGAGAATCCACGCTTTTCGGTGCCCGATTAAAGAAGTTAGAATAGGAACTCTGATACGGTCAATTAATGGAGCCCATAAAAAATTTATTGCGTAAACTCCAAATATTAATCCGGCCCATCCAATTGCACTTCTACTAATGCCGTCTTCTTTTAGCCAAAGAGTTAGTGCGCTTCCAATTATTACCCATGGGAAACCACTAATTGCACCTAAAAGCAAAATACGTAACATTCTCTTATCAAAATAAATTGATAAGTTTTTTTTATCTGAATTCATTTAAACTTAAGAATAAGTAGGCGACACGCTTAATGTCAATATATTTGATTGAAACTATTCTAAAGGAGCAGGATTATTACTTAAACTTCTTAGATATAATATTACATTAGCACGATCTGTTTCTTTTTTGAGGCCAGCAAAAGACATTTTTGTGCCTTCCATATATTTTTTTGGATTCTTTAAGAAACCATTCAATTCTTCGTATGTCCATTTGCCACTATAAGAAGCCATTGCATTAGAATAAGCAAAGTCAGAACCACCAATATCTTTATTAACTATATTCCAAAGAGCAGGACCAATTTTATTTGCACCTCCTTCGTTTGGAACATGACAGTTTGAGCATTTTTTGAAAACTTTAGCCCCTTTGTCGACACTTGCTGAAGCTAATAATATTTGAATTGGGACTTCTTCAGCTACAGTTTCGGATATGGAGGTATCAGCAGTCACGACTTCATCATCAATACCCTCTATTACATAATGGGCAACCTCAGGTTTTTCAACCTCATATAAAATTTCAGTAAGGTTTGATAAGCCAATTATTACAAGGGCTACAACAAGAATACATGCTACAATTTTATTTATTTCTAATGAGTCCATAAATGATTTCTTGACGCGATTCTTGAATATATTTAAACAATAACTTAATTTATACAAGCTTTTATGTGTCTTGGCGTCGCATGAGGAATTATGATAAATCAAAAAAATACTGCTATTTTTATTCCTGCAAGACTTGCTGCGACAAGATTGCCAAATAAACCGCTTGAGCTAATCAATAATCAGCCAATGATAATCCATGTTTGGAAGAGAGCTATAGAAGCATCTCTTGGTAAAGTGGTAGTTGCCACTGATAGTGATGCAATAGCGAAAATAATTAAAGAAGAGGGTGGAATATCAATTGTGACAGATATGAATCATCAGTCTGGTTCTGATAGGATATATGAAGCCTTGATAAAAATAGATCCTAATAATGAGATTGAATATATAATTAACTTACAAGGTGATCTTCCTAATATTTTAGGCAAAAATTTAAAGCAAGTTTTAAATATTTTGCAAAGCGATAGATATGATATTGGTACATTAGTAGCGAAAATTAATTCTGATGATCATTTAGAGAATAGCAACATTGTAAAAGCATTATGTAATTTTAATGAAGAAGAAGTGGTAACAAAAGCAATTGATTTTACTAGAACTAATGACAACTCAATGAAAGAAAAACTTTTTCATCACATAGGTATTTATTCTTATCGACGAAATTCTTTAGAAAGATTTATAAATCTGCCTCAATCTAGTAGAGAAATCTTGTTCAAACTTGAGCAATTGAGAGCTTTAGATAATAATATGAACATCGGAGCTGCATTAATTGACAATTTACCAATTGGTGTTGATACTCATAAGGATTTAGAATTAGTGAGAAAGACTATGAGATTAGAATGAAAAAAATATCTTTTCAAGGCGAGTTAGGAGCATATTCACATTTAGCATGTCTCAACTGCTTTTCTGATGTTGAAGTTATTCCATGTAAAACTTTTGAAGAAGCATTGAGCGCTGTTGTCAATGACAGTGCTGAAATGGCAATGATTCCTGTTGAAAATACTGTTGCAGGAAGAGTTGCAGATATTCATACTTTATTGGGTAATTCAAATTTAAAAATTTATGCTGAACATTTTGAAAGAGTGTATCACCAATTAGTTGCAAGGAAAGAAGCTGAAATAAATGATCTAAAGTACATTCGAAGCCATGCAATGGGCATAGGTCAGTGTAAGAAAGTAATTGATGAGTTATCTCTAACTTCAATAATCATGGCAGACACAGCTGGCTCGGCAAAGTATATAAGTGAAGAGGGAAATAAACAGGACTCCGCAATTGCTTCAAAGCTTGCAGCAGAGATTTATGATTTAAAGATAGTAAGAGAAAATATTGAAGATGATAAAAATAATACAACTCGATTCTTAATAATGTCAAAGTTGCAACAAGAAAGAAATAAAGGACTTGAGTACATAACTAGTTGTATTTTTGAGGTTAAAAGTATTCCATCTGCTTTGTATAAAGCGCTGGGTGGGCTAGCTACAAATGGTATTAATATGATCAAGCTTGAGAGCTTTATAAGTGATCAGGATTTTAATAAAGCACAATTTTACTTAGAATTTGAGGGTCATTCAAACGATGCTTCTGTGATTGCAGCTTTAGATGAAATCACTCATTATACTAATAAATTTAATATTTTAGGAGTTTATCCAAAACACTCATTTAGATCGTAAAATTAATTTTTATGCATCCACTCAAGTATCAATTGATGAGCAATTGCCATGGGAGGAGGTATCCAGATTCTTTTTTGGTGCTTGCCAACAAAGATAGCTGTGAGATCTTCTTTATCTAACCAAACAGTATCTTCGATTTCATCTTCATCTGCCTCATGATTAAAGCTATCGACTTCTGCTAGGCATCCAATCATTAATTGGGATGAAAATGGCCAAGGCTGAGAGAATTTATAAATTATATTTTTAGTATTTAACTTAACTTCCTCTTTAACTTCACGAATCACAGCGCTTTCAATTGTTTCTCCAGGTTCTAAAAAGCCTGCTAATGCGGAATACATATTTGGTGGAAAAATCTTTTGTCTTCCCAGCAGACATTTTTGTTTATGAAAGGGTAGCATTATTACAACTGGGTCAACTCTTGGAAAATATTCTTTCTCACATTTTCCACATTTTTTTTTATAACCTGAGTCTAGAACTTCTAATTTTATACCCATACATTTTGAACAATATATGACAGACTTATTCCATTCAAAAATTGATTTGGCTTGTGCAATCACTGCAGCACTTTTATTATTCAATGATGGAGCAATAGATCTAAGGTCTATAAATTTTGCATCTAGAAGTCTTTCCTCAAGTCTTGAATGCTCATTGATTTCTTCATTTAAATCAATTGCATAATAAATATTTTCATCAATTAAGCCTAAAAAAACTGTAATAATTTCTTTATCAAACAAATATCTAATATCTTGATAAGTAAGCCAATAAATTTTTGGATTATCTCTATTTTTGGGATCAGTTTTTATTAGCGGCTTATCATCATAAAAAATCATGAACTTTGATTTATCAGAAGATAACGCTTCTTTTTGCCATTCTAAATCACCCCTAAGCTTTGAGGCATGATCTAATGGATTGTCACCAAATGTAATTTTTGACATATAAAAAAATTATTATTTATCAAATTAATTAAAGCAATTTTTAGTTTCTGTCTGCTATAATAGTTAGGGAGATTAAGTAGGCAAGTATATCATGAATCCGGTCAGGTCTGAAAGGAAGCAGCCGTAATGACTATACTTGGGTTGCTTTAATCTCCCACTTAACTAGACTTAATAAGATGTCCATTAATATGCATACACCAATTCCACTAAAGTATAGACCACGGAAATTTAGTGATTTAATTGGTCAAGAATCAATTGTTCAGACCATAAAGAATGCAATTAAATTAAAGAGAATTGCAAACGCTTATTTGTTAACTGGTGTAAGAGGAGTTGGAAAAACTACATCTGCTAGAATCATTGCTATGTCGTTAAATTGTCAAGTAATTGATACTGAAAAAGATACATTTCAAGAACCATGTGGTGAATGCGAAAACTGTATATCTATATCCGAGTCAAGGAGTGTAGATGTTTTAGAAATGGACGCTGCATCTCGAACAGGAATTTCAGATATAAGAGAACTAATTGATGGAGTTCAGTATGCACCAATTTCTTCAAAGTATAAAATTTATATAATTGATGAAGTTCATATGCTTTCAACTGCAGCATTTAATGGACTTTTGAAAACTTTAGAAGAGCCACCTCCACATGTAAAATTTATTTTTGCAACAACTGAGGTAAGAAAAATTCCAATGACTATTTTGTCTCGATGTCAAAGATATGATTTAAAAAGAGTAGAGCCAATAGCTTTATCTGAATATCTAAATAAAATTTGTTCTTATGAAAATATTTCAATAGATGAAGGAGCTTTAAAGATTCTTTCAAGAGCTGCAGATGGATCAGTTAGAGATGGATTATCTTTACTAGATCAGAGCATTGCTTACTCTGATGGAAATGTAAATGAAGAGCTAATTAAAGAAATGATAGGGTTAAATGATCCTACTCAAATTTTGGATCTTCTCAAATTAATAGTTGAAGGAAAGACAGAAGACTCTCTTAAAAGAATAAATGAATTATATGATCATGGTGCTGATCCAGCATTACTGTTAAAAGATTTAATTACCAATATCCACCAAATTGGAATGATCAAAATTGGTGCAACAGAGGGTATACAAAACTTATTAACAGCTTCCGAGTTTCAAAATTTAAAAGAATTATCTACAAACCTTGAGATTCAGTCTATTTCAATGATTTGGCAAATGTTTAATAAGGGACTATTCGAAGTTCAAAATTCTTTTTCACCGATAAGTAGTCTTGAGATGTTAATTATAAGGCTTATCTATCTAAAAGAGTCGCCAAATCCTCAGGAGCTTGTTGCAGATTTGAGCAACTCAATTTCTAAAATGGAAAGTGAAAATTCAGGTGATAATAATATAAATTCAAAAGTAAAAGAAATTATGGATTTTTTTCCAGGAGCAGAAGTAGAAAATATTGATTAAATTTAATGGGGATAAAAATAAATGAACTTTAATAATATGATGAAACAAGCACAAGAACTTCAAAAGAAGATGGCTGAAGCTCAAAAAAAAGTTGAGTCACTTGAAGCAGAAGGAACTTCTGGTGGTGGGTTAATTAAAATAATTATTGATGGTAAAAATAATGTTAGATCAGTGAAAATTGATGAGTCGTTAATTTCAAAGGAAGATATTGAAATATTAGAAGATTTAATTCTTGCAGCATTTAATGATGGAAAAGAGAAAATTCAAAAAAAAATTTCTGATGAGATGAGCTCTATAACTGGTGGACTACAATTGCCACCCGGCTTTAAGATGCCTTTCTAATATGAGTCGTAATTATTCAAATGAAGAAATTGATAGATTAATTTTACTTATAAGTAAATTGCCTGGTTTTGGTCCAAAGTCTGCTGGAAGAGTTGTTTTACATTTATTAAAACGCAAAGATCAACTTATGAAACCGTTATCTGAAGCGCTATTGAATGCAAGTGAAAAAATTGTAAATTGTGAAATTTGTGGAAATATTGATCTTCAAACACCTTGTGCAATGTGTGAAGATGATGGAAGAGATCAAAGCCAGATATGTGTGGTTGAAGATGTTGCAGACTTATGGGCTTTAGAAAAATCTGGAGTATTTAATGGATGTTATCATATTCTGGGCGGGACACTATCAGCGATTAATGGAGTTGGACCCGATGACCTATCTATCAAAAAACTTATAATCCGTGCCAAAAAAAATTATGTGAAAGAAGTTATACTGGCAATGAGCGCCACAGTTGATGGTCAAACTACTGCCCATTATGTAGCTGAGTCCCTTGATGATTCAGATGTTGAAGTAAGTCGATTGGGCCACGGTGTCCCAGTAGGAGGCGAGCTTGATTATATGGATGAAGGAACAATTGCAGCGGCACTTTCATCAAGACAAAAATTATAAAATACAGGTTTTTAGCCAAAAAAAAGTTCATCTTGACGAGACTTAGAAGTTATCTTATCTCATAATTATGGCAATTAGAAAAATTTTAACAGCACCTGACCCTTTATTGAAAACTATTTCAAAACCTGTTGAAAAAGTTGACGATGAAATTCGTAATTTAATGGATGATATGCTTGAAACTATGTATGACGCCCCAGGGATTGGACTTGCAGCAGTACAAGTTGGCGTTCCTCTTAGAGTTATTGTTATGGATATATCATGGAATAAAGAAGATGGTATTAAAGATCCTAAATATTTTGTTAATCCTGTGATCTCAAATCAAGCAAAAGATTTATCTATTTATGAAGAAGGCTGTCTCTCAGTACCTGATCAATATGCTGAGATTGAGAGGCCGGGAAAATGTCTTATTAATTACTTAGATTATAATGGTAAAGAAATGCAAGAAGAAGTTGAGGGATTATTTGCTACATGTATTCAACATGAAATGGATCATCTTGAGGGAATTTTATTCATTGATCATCTATCGAAATTAAAGAAAAATTTAATTGTCAAGAAGTTAACAAAAGCAAAAAAACTAGCATCAAAAGAACGAATTGTAGCTTAGATATATAGTAATGAATAATTATAAAATTTTATTCATGGGCACCTCCTCATTCGCTGTTCCTATATTGAATGAATTAGTAAATTTAAATCAAAATATTATAAAAGTTTTTACATCCCCCCCAAAAAAAGCAAATAGAGGAATGAAAAATACTGAGTCGCCTGTATCTTGTGCAGCTCAAGCGTTAAACCTTGAACTAGATCATCCCAAAAATTTAAAAGATGAATTAACTATTAATTCGATAAAAGCTATGAATTTAGATTTAATAATTGTCATTGCATATGGATTTATTATTCCTAAGGAAATATTAAGAATACCAAAATATGGATGCTATAATCTTCACGCATCCATACTTCCTCGTTGGAGAGGGGCTGCACCAATTCAAAGATCAATAATTGAAGGTGACCAAGTTTCAGGAGTTTCTTTTATTAAAATAGACGAAGGTTTAGATACTGGCGATATCGTGCTTACTGATAAAATTGAGATTGAAAAAAATGATACTCAAGAGTCTCTATCAATTAATCTAGCTAAGCTAGGAGTTAAAAATTTATCTAAGTTTTTAGATTTATTTAATCATAAAATTGATTTTGATAAGCAAGATAATGATTTTGCGTGCTATGCATATAAAATTTTAAAATCTGAAACTAGAATAAATTGGGATGAGACGGCAGAATTAATTGACAGAAAAATAAGAGCTTTCAATCCTAATCCGGGAGCATGGTTTGAATTGAATGGTAAGCGGATTAAGGTATTTGAAGTCGAAATTTCTGATGGCAAAGGTAATCCTGGCGAAATACTGAATGACGAATTTGAAATTGCTTGTGGTCAAGGTTCATTAAAATTAAAAATTATACAAAAAGAGGGAAAAAATAAATCAACTGTAAAATCATTTCTTTTAGGTAATCAGGCTTTAATTGGTAATAAATTAGATTAATGAGATTTAAAATTATAATTGAATATGATGGCACTCCATTTGTTGGGTGGCAAAAACAGGAAAATGGTCGCTCAGTACAAGCGTCTATTGAAAGTGCTATTGAAAAACTTTTTGATGAGAAAATTACCATATTTGGAGCAGGTAGAACAGATGCTGGTGTGCATGCTATTGGTCAAACTGCTCACTTTGATGTTAGTAAGAAAAACTTTGATACCTATATAATCAAAAATGCATTAAATGATCATTTAAGACCACTGCCAATATCAATTTTAAATGTAGAAAAAGTAAATGAAAACTTTCATTCTCGTTTTGATGCCATTCAAAGAAAATATCTATACAGAATTATAAATAGAAAATCGCCTTTAACGATTGAAAAAGGTAGAGCGTGGCAAGTTCATAAAACTTTGAATATTGACTCCATGAAAGATTGTATACCATTGATAGTTGGTAAGCATGATTTTACAACTTTTCGCTCTGCTCATTGTCAGTCTGATAGCCCTATTAAAACAATCGATGAGGTAAAAATTACTCAAACCGATGAAAATATTTTTTTTGGTATCAGTGCAAAATCATTTTTGCATCACCAAGTAAGATCTATAGTAGGAAGTCTAAAGATGGTTGGTGAGGGCAGTTGGTCTATTAATGATTTTGATATAGCGCTTAAGTCAAAAGATAGATCTAAATGTGGAGCTCTAGCTCCATCTGAAGGATTATATTTTATGGAAGTAAAATATTAACTAACTTATTTGTGTAAAATATTTAGTCAAAATTGATCCATAAATTTTTTCAAGATTTTCGATATCGGAAATTTGAACATTTTCATCTACTTGATGAGCTGTTTCCCCAATTAAGCCAAATTCTGCAACTTCACAATAATCTTTGAAGAATCTAGCATCTGATGTTCCACCTGTTGTTGTCAATTCAGCATCTAAGCCAGTAACTTCATCAACAGAACTTTTAATCATTTTGATAAAATCATTTTTTTCAGTGAGAAAGGGTTCTGCGGAATTATTATAGTCAATTTCAAAATCATATTCACTATCACAGGTATATTTTTTGACAACATCATCAAAAATTTTTGTTAAACTTTCTTTATTATGATTGATATTGTATCTAACGTTTAATTGAGCAGTAGCACTTTGAGGCACTACATTAGATGCGCCTTCACTTGAGCGAACCTTAACAATTTCTATATTCGAAGGCGGAAAGTCATCAGTTCCAGAATCTAATTTTATATTACATATATCACTTAAAATTTTTGTTAGAGGATTAATAGGATTTAGTGTCCATTGTGGATACGCTACGTGACCTTGTTTACCAGTGATTGTTATTTTGCTTGTAAGACTTCCTCTTCTTCCTATTTTAATCATTTCGCCTAGTGTATTAGGGCAAGTTGGTTCACCAACAATACAAGAATCAATTTTTTCTCCCTCACTATATAATTTTTCGAGAACTTTTTTAGTTCCATTAATTGCAGGACCCTCCTCATCATTTGTAATTAATAAGCTTATTGTACCTTTGAAATTAGAATTTTTTATGAAATTTCTTGCTGCGCAGACGAATGCACCTATTGCTGACTTCATGTCACTTGCGCCGCGTCCGTAAATTCTTCCATCTTGCTCTATAGGTTTGAATGGATCGAAACTCCAAGAATCAAGATCACCTACTGGGACAACATCAGTGTGACCTCCAAAACATAAATGAGGAGATCCATTGCCAAACTTTGCAAATAAATTATCAACATCAGGTGTATTATTGTCACTGAATAAGTATCGATGACATATAAAACCTATTTCAGATAGCTCTTTTTCAAGTAAGTCAAGAACACCTTCATTTTTAGGTGTAATACTAGGACATGAAATCAATGATTTTGTGAGCTCTAAAACTTTCATTTAGATTACTCTCGCAGTAAATCGTTTATAGATGTTTTTTGCCTTGTTTTTTCATCAACTGTTTTAACAATAACCACGCAATATAAGCTTGGCTTTGATGGATCTTTATTTGGCAAAGCTCCAGGAACAACTACTGAATAAGCAGGCACTTCTCCATATATAACTTCACCAGTTGATCTATTGATAATTTTAGTTGAAGCACCTAAATATACGCCCATCGATAATACGGATCCTTCTCTTACAATCACACCCTCAGCAACCTCAGCTCTTGCTCCTACAAAGCAGTTGTCCTCTATGATGACTGGGTTTGCTTGGAGTGGTTCCAATACTCCACCAATTCCCACACCACCTGATAAATGACAATTTTTTCCAATTTGAGCGCAAGATCCGACAGTCGCCCATGTATCAACCATTGTACCTTCATCTATATAAGCTCCAATATTTACAAAAGAAGGCATAAGGACAACCCCTTTACCTATAAACGAGCCTTCTCTAACAGTGCCATTTGGCACATGACGATACCCGGCGCTTTTCCAATCACTTTCATTCCAGTCAACTGTCTTGCCTTTAACTTTATCATACCAAGTTGTGTATGGGCCTTTTAATATTTGATTATCATTTAGACGAAATGAAATGAGAACAGCTTTTTTTAGCCATTGATTGACAGTCCATTCATTTCCAGTTTTTTCTGCAATTCTTAATTCACCATTGTCTAGTTTGGCTATTACTTCTTTAACTGCCTCAGTTGTAGTTTTATCCTCAGATGTAAGATTCGAAACATTGTCCCACGCATCTTCAATAATTTTTTTTATTTCACTCATATTTTTTATTTTTTAATTAGTGTTCCAGCTCCTTTTTCTGTTAGAAGCTCCATTAAAATAGCATTTTCCTTTCTTCCATCTACCAATGCAACACCCTTTACTCCTTTATTAAGAGTTTTGAAGCATGTTTTGACTTTTGGTATCATTCCACCTTTTATAATTCCATTTTTTATATATTCAAACGCCTTTTTTTTATTCAATTCAATAATAAGTTTTTTATTATTATCTAAGACTCCTTCTACATCAGTCAATAAAAGTAATCTTTTTACTTTTAATGTTTCAGCTATAAATCCTGCCGCTACATCAGCATTTATATTATATTTATTTCCTTTTTCATCAAATCCAATGGGGGACACGATTGGGACTTTCTTTCGACTGATTGCTGATAAAAGGCTTTTTCTATCTAATTTAATGGGATTTCCCACGAAACCAATTTTACCTTTCATAAGGATTTTTGATTTGAGTAATTTTTTATTTAATCCATTAAAAGATATAGCGTTACCTTGAAACTTATTTATCTCTCTAACAATCATTTTATTTAATTGATTGCCAAGAATATTTTTTACAATTTTGAGAATTTCTTTTGTTGTAATTCTAAGACCTTGATATTCCTTATCGATTATCTTTCTTTTTTTTAATTCTTTTTCAATTTGAGGACCGCCACCATGAACAATAATTACTTTAACTCCAAGTTGATTTAATAAAGAAATATTTTTAGCAAAAGAGGTAACTAATTTTTTTTTACTTAGAGAAAATCCGCCATATTTTATTACAACATATTGATTTTCGTAGTTTGATATAAAGTCTTTAGCTCCCAAATGATATTTAGAGCCTTGCTTCCAATATTTTTTTAATAATTGAGCTCTATTGAGAGCTTTTTTTTCTGGAGTTACCATAGTAATTAATTGGTTTTAATTTTTGTTCTACGTGTAATGATCCATTGTTGTAAAATAGAAAGAACATTATTTGTTGTCCAATAAATTACCAATCCTGCAGCAAACTGAGATAACAGAATTGTTATAAATAACGGAAAGAATGCAAATATTTTAGCCTGAATAGGATCAGGTGGTGCAGGATTTAGTTTTTGCTGCAGGTACATTGTCAAGCCCATCAGGATTGGCCAAATACCTATGATCATAAATGAAGGTGGATCCCAAGGTATTAATCCAAATAAGTTAAAAATAGTTGTAGGGTCTTTTACTGACAAGTCCTCAATCCATCCATAGAATGGTGCATGCCTCATTTCAATTGAGATAAACAACATTTTATATATTGCAAAAAAGAAAGGTATTTGTATCAAAATTGGTAAGCATCCTGAAACTGGATTGACTTTTTCTTTTTTGTACAAAGCCATCAACGCCTGCTGCTGCTGCTGTCTATCATCTTTGTATAAATCTTTAATTCGCGTCATTTCTGGTTGAAGTAATTTCATTTTAGCCATTGAAACAAAAGACCAGTTTGCCAGAGGAAAGAATACTATTCTGGTAATTACAGTAAGTATGATTATGGCAATTCCAAAGTTTCCAAAAAGTTCATAAAAATATGAAATCGCGTAAAATAATGGTTTTGTGATAAAATAAAACCAACCCCAATCAATCGCTAAATCAAAATTATAGATATTAAATTTTTCTTGATAAAGATCCAGAAGATCAGCCTCTTTTGCACCGGCAAAAACTTTACTATCAATTTCAATTTTTGTGTTTGGCTTTATGTTGTATGACTCAAGAGATCTAAAATAAGCAACATATCCGAGATTTTCATCGTAAGCATAAATACTTTTAAAAGGTATATTTTGATTTGGTATTAAGGCAGCTAACCAATACTTATCAGTAATTCCAATCCACCCATTATCACTTTCAAAATTTAGTACTTTTTTATCTTCCTTAAGATCATCATAGTCAATCAGTTCGAGCTCTTCTTGTAAAACTCCAATCGGACCTTCATGTAATATAAACATACCTGATAGAGTTGGTGCTTTTTTCCTAATTACTTTACTGTTATTGTTAACGATGATTTCTTTTGAAGAGTTGTTTATTACAACTTGCCTTACGCTGAAAAGATAGTCTTTATCGACACTTATAAATGTTTTAAATACTTGACCTGATTGATTTGACCATTCAAGCTCAATTTCATTATTTTCATCAAGTATTGTAGATTTGCCTTTTATACTCCAAACTGATTTAGAGTCAGGCACATTAAAATTTGCATCTTTAGGCTTAATCCACCCGAATGATATCTCAAGGCCGTCACGTGTATCCCCGGGGGATAAAAATCTGATTTTTTCTGAGTCACTTTCGAGGGTTTGATTATACTTTTTAAGCACTAAGTCATCTATTTTGAGGCCAAGTAGATTAATTGAACCAGACAAACTAGGTGTTTTAATGCTTATTCTTTTCGAATTTTGCAATGACTCATTCAAAGATACTATTTCATCTGGTGAGACTACTGCCGCATCACCTATGTCAAAACTGTTGAAATCAGTACTTGTATTTTCATCATCAATCTTATTACTAACTTCTGGTAATTGAGGGTTTGCATTTGGATCTTCTATTGGAGGAGCTTCAAATAATATTGACCATAACAACAGTATTCCAACTGAAAGTGTAATTGCTAATATTAAATTCTTGTTATCCATAATATTACTGTTTTTTTGGTGGAACGGGATCAAACCCCTCCTTACTTCCTAAAAATTTAAATGGGTGACAGTGAGATATCCTTTTTATTCCCATAATTATTCCATGAATCAAACCATGGACTTCAATAGCTTCTTTCATATAACTAGAACAGGTAGGTTGGAATCTACATGATTGAGGAAAATAGGGAGATATGAGTCTCTGATATATTACGATGATAAAAATAAATACATGTTTCATTTTATATAACTCTAACTTTTATGAATTTTATTTATAGCGAATTCTATTTCTGATTTTAATTTATCAAATGAAATAATAAGAGCATTTTTTTTTCCTATCATAACATAATCCCACCTTTTATCTTCAATATTATTAAATACATCCTGTGCAGCTGATTTTAATCTTCTTTTTATCCTATTTCTAATAACTGCGTTACCATTTTGTTTGGTAACTGTATATCCCATACGAGGTTTTTTTGAGTTAAAATTTTCCATTCCCTGTAATAAAAAAGAATGACTTCGATGAAATTTTCCGCTTTTAAGTCTCTTAAAATCCTTTGAGGATTTGAGAGTTTCAATTTTCATGCTTCATTAAGAATGTTTAGGACTAGGCTGATAATTCTTTTCTGCCTTTTGAACGACGCCGAGCTAAAATTATTCTTCCATCTTTAGTGGCTGATCGAGCTCTGAAACCGTGTCTGCGTTTTTTTACTAAGTTACTTGGCTGAAATGTTCTTTTCATAATCTTTGACTATATTTGTTAGTGGCTTATAAATGGCATTAGCACTATAGTCAAATAATAACAATTTCAGCAATTGATGGATGAGCAAAGGTATTAAAATTGGCATAATTACAGCAATTTTTCTGGCAATTATCATATATATAATCGGCAATTATAATCCAATTTCAATGGAATTTATTATTACCCAACATGGATTGATATCTGAGTTTATCAATGAAAATTATTATACATCTTTAATAATTTGTATTCTTGTTATTGCAATTTCAATCTCATTAATGGGCCCTATTACACCGGTATGCATTCTATCAGGGTTTTATTTTGGCTTAGTAAGCGGTTTAATCATCTGCATTATAGGGGAGGTTATAGGGGCAGTAATTGTATTCATTTATGCAAGGTATTTTTTTAAAAATTATCTTTTGAATAAGCTTGGTAATAAATTTAGAACTTTTAAAAATGGATTTAATAGAAATGCAATAAGTTATTTACTTTTCATCCGAGTTATAGGAGGGGTTCCTTTTGGTGTTCAGAATCTTCTTCCTGCTATTTTTGATATGAAATTTAGAGATTACTTCATTGCGACTGTATTTGGTGTAATACCTTGGGCATACATTCTATCGAGTATTGGAAATGGTATTGGTGATATAGTAGAAGCAAGAGAATTTGATAGTAGTGTGTTATTTAATTTAAATAATTTTCTACCAATTCTTCTCATAGGTTTGATAGTTTTATTGCCTATAGCTTTTAAATTTATAAAAAAAAGAATTAAGTCATAATATATTTTATTATGCTATATTTCAATGATTGCGCCGGTGGCTCAGCTGGATAGAGCACCAGACTACGAATCTGGGGGTCGGGAGTTCGAATCTCTCCCGGCGCACCACTATTAAATTATGACGAACTTAACAAACACTCAAAAAGGAACATTGTTTGCATTTATTGGAGTAATGATAATAACTCCTGATACTCTCTTGATTAGACTTATTAGTTTAGATACATGGAGCGCTCTTTTTTATCGTTCACTTTTTCCTTCAGTTGCTCTTTTTATTGGATATCTAATTTTATTCAAAGGCAAAACCCTAAATGACTTTTATGATATGGGTATTCCAGGAGTCATTAATGCTTTATTTATTCTTTTTTCAAATATCACTTTTATTTTTGCTGTGGCGAATACAAATGTTGCTAATGCATTAATAATGATCAGTCTAATTCCATTAGCCGCAGCATTGTTCTCAGCAATATTTCTAAATGAGCGGCCATTATTATTGACTTGGTTAAGTATGATTGCATGTTTAATAACTATTATTTTTATATTTTATGA
>CEPW01176532.1_pt1 | contig 25937 bp, 30 predicted proteins | sample 356211 | NCBI WGS metagenome assembly CEPW01 (sample SAMEA2620021, study PRJEB7988) | marine metagenome | biome: marine biome (ENVO:00000447); feature: deep chlorophyll maximum layer (ENVO:xxxxxxxx); material: "saline water (ENVO:00002010), including plankton (ENVO:xxxxxxxx)" | depth 25 m
CCTTTTTCTTACCAGCAACTGTCTTTTTAGGACCTTTTCGTGTCCGCGCATTTGTGTGAGTACGCTGCCCTCGTACTGGTAGCCCTCGTCGATGGCGAAGTCCTTGGTAACAGCCGATTTCCATCTTCCGTTTTATGTCTTGTGAAACCTCTCGACGGAGGTCTCCCTCTACATGCATTTCGCCTTCTACGTAACTTCGTAACTTTGCGACTTCTTCATCTGTCAGATTTTTGACTCTGGTTTCCTCATTGATTCCAGTGGCTTCACAGACATGTGAGGCTAGGGTGCTGCCAATTCCGTAAATGTATGTCAGTGAAACTACAGCTCGTTTTTCACGTGGTATATCTACTCCAGCGATTCTTGCCATCCTTTATCCCTGCCTCTGCTTATGTCTAGGGTTCGAACAGATAACGCGAACGACACCTTGCCGGCGGATAACCCGACACTTGTCACACATTCGCTTAACGCTGGTTCGAACTTTCATACTTTGCCTCTGTATTTTGACACTTATTTATACCTGTAGGTGATGCGTCCACGTTCAAGATCGTAAGGTGTCAATTCCACCTGCACTTTATCTCCAGGAAGGATACGTATATAGTGCATTCGCATCTTTCCAGATATGTGAGCTAAGACTTTATGTCCATTCTCTAGTTCTACGCGGAACATTGCATTTGGAAGAGGTTCGACTACCGTCCCTTCCATTACAATCGCATCTTCCTTTGATTTTGCCAGTGTCATACTCCTTTTTTACTTGTTTTTCTATCTTTGGAGGCTCGCAAAAGCGCGCGAGGCCGACAGGGAATCCTACCGTCGTATAATCCACTCCCCAACCCGTAAATAGGTATGTCGTAATATTGGTGTAATAAGTGGATCATTTCTCAGGAATCTCCTCTATTACTGCTGTTAATCGGTCAAAAACGTCAGTTTCCGTTCCATTTCCATCAACAATCTTGAGAATCCCTCTTTCTTCAAACCAATCCAACAAAGGTGCAGTTTCGGTTTCATAAAGCTCAAGCCTACGTGTTATGGCCTCAGCAGTATCATCATCTCGGCCTCTCGCAAGCATCCGAGTCATCACCTCATCAATTGAGACATCAAGATTTAACGCTAGGCGTAGATCTTTCTCAGCGTAACTTAATAGGGCTTCAGCTTGACCTACAGTTCTCGGAAATCCATCTAAAAGGAAGCCACTGCTTCGGACATCTTGTTTCAGTAGACGTTCTTCAACTATTCCATTAATCACAGAATCTGGGACTAGGTCACCTGCATCCATAATAGATTTTGCTTTGAGGCCTAATTCTGTCCCTTCTGCGACAGCAGCTCGTAACATATCGCCAGTACTGATATGGACAACGCCATAAGATTCAGCGATTCGAATAGCTTGGGTTCCCTTACCCGACCCCTGTCTTCCTAGAATTACCATTCCTATTGGCATTGATTAACTTCCATTAGGTTTTTGGTTAGCAGATAAATCACTTGAGGAAACCTTCATAATTTCTCATCATCAACTGACTATCGATCTGTTTCATTGTTTCTAGGGCTACTCCTACCGCAATGAGGATTGAGATGCCGCCGAAGGAAACCTGTCCAACATTGCCTTGGTCAAGGACCTTGGCGAGTATGAAAGTTGGAAGAAGTGCTACTAAAGCTATAAAGAGAGCACCTGCAAGTGTAATTCGATTCAGAATTCTGCCTAGATATCTTTCGGTCTGAGGGCCTGGCCGAATCCCAGGAATGAAGCCGCCCTGCTTTCGGATGTTGTCAGCTTGCTTTACTGGGTCGAAGGTTATTGCAGTGTAGAAGTAGGCGAATCCGACAATTAGTAAACCAAAAAACAGTAGGTAGAAGGGACTGTCGCTAACCACCAAATTGCTATCAATCCAACTTTGGATTGATTCACCCCATGTTTTATTGGCTGGGTCACTGTCAGATGGTAATACGGAGACAAGAAGTTGGGGTAGATAAAGAACTGAACTCGCAAAGATAATCGGGATCACACCTGATTGATTGACTTTCAGGGGAATGTACGTGTTCTGCCCACCGTATTGTTTTCTTCCAACGACTCGCTTTGCAAATTGAACAGGAATTCTTCTCTGTCCTTGTTCTACAAATACGATCCCTACAAGAAGTGCAGAGAACAGGACTATTGCTCCGAGTAATCCTCCCATTCCCGCATCTGTCCGGACCAGTGCGCCTTGATTTGGTAATGATGAGACAACAGAAGCAAAGATAATCAATGACATGCCGTTTCCGATACCTTTTTGGCTAATTAGTTCACCCATCCACATCAAGAGAGCGGTTCCTGCTGTAAGTGTTAGGACAACCAGAGCAACACGCGGAGCAGTGAAATTAGGCAGAAGGTCTAATTGTGTTCCGCTACTTGGGCCGCTACCGAATCCGCCTCCACCGTTGTGGAATAGAAATGCGAAAGCAGTTGATTGTAGAAGGGCGATACCAATGGTCATGTACCTGGTTGCTTGCGTGATTTTTCGCTGCCCAACCGCACCCATTTGTTGCCATTGCTCAACACGAGGAATAACGACTCCAAGGATTTGCATAATAATTGAAGCAGTAATGTAGGGCATTATCCCCAATGCGAAGATAGCGAACTGAGTTAACGCGCCTCCTGAAAATAGTCGTAAGAATGCTAACGCACCACCATTTTCATCTGTGGTTTCTTTCAGAAGTTGAATGGCGTCTATGTCTATTCCGGGAGCGGGCACAAAGCAACCAAGCCGGTATATGAAGATCATGCCAAGAGTAAAAAGGACTTTATTTCTTAAGTCCTCCACTCGAAACATGTTCAAGACGTTGGCTGCCATAATTTTCCCTAACTTAAATGGTGTCTAGCGGTTTGTTAATGCGTTCCCTTGTGCTGGAGGCCTTCTATCTCCCCAAGGTTTTGGTATTACGTTAATCGTTCCTCCGGCAGCTTGAATAGCTTCCTCAGCAGATTTCGAAAATGCGTGAGCTGAGACTTCCAACTTTGCATTTACCTCTCCGCGGCCGAGAATTTTAAGTAAAGACTTTTTCCGAAGAAGACCTTTCTCTCTAAGTAGTTCAGGCGTTATCTCTGCCTCTCCGAGAGCGTCAAGAGTGTCTATGTTTATAGCTTGATACTCGACCCTAAATGGATTGTTAAATCCTCGAAGTTTGGGGAGGCGAAGGTGTAATGGATTCTGCCCTCCTTCAAAACCGACCGGGACCGTACCTCTTGCACGTTGCCCTTTTGTTCCTCTACCTGCAGTTTTGCCACCTTTTCCTCCGATTCCACGCGCAACTCTTTTTGGAGGACGGTTAGCTCCGGGTTGAGGTTGTAAGTCATGTATTTTCATGTGTGTTTTCTCCCTTGTCCCTCGGTACTATTCGGCTACTTCTTGAAATTCAACAAGATGTGAGACTTTAGCAAGCATGCCTCGAATCTCAGGTTTGTCTGGTAGGACATGAGATTTACCTATTCGTCCTAGCCCCAGAGCACGTAATGTGCCTCGCTGTTTGGGTTTTGTACCTATAGAAGACCGTATTTGAGTAACTTTTAATCCCATAATTAACCCTTATTTAATGACCTAACGGTTCGCTCAGATTCCTTATATGCGTTAAGCATGCCTGTTGGAACAAATTCTTCAGGGTCTAAGCCGCGAAGAGACCCAATCTGGTCAGGTCGTTGTAGATTTGCCAAGCCATCAATAGTAGCCCGAGCTACATTGATATGATTCGGAGATCCTAAGGATTTACATAGCACATCTTTAATTCCTGCTTCTTCGAGAATCACGCGTGCCGCACCTCCAGCTATAACTCCAGTACCAGGAGCGGCAGGTTTTAGCATGACGCGACCAGCCCCTTGTTCCCCTATTACAGGATGAGTCACTGTCGACCCTGCCATGGGAACTTGGAATAAGTTACGCTTTGCTTCTTCTGTTCCCTTTTGTATTGCAAGAGGGACTTCTTTAGCTTTTCCATATCCCAAACCGACACGACCAGCACCATCACCTACTACAACTAATGCTGTAAAGGAAAAACGTCGACCTCCCTTTACAACTTTGGCTACTCGGTTTATGTGAATAACTCGGGAGTCTCTAAGTTCTCCTGGGGCTTTTTCTTCTTGTTCTTCCATTAGAATTCTAATCCTGCTTCTCGGGCTGCATCAGCTACTGCAGCTACACGTCCATGATATTTCAGTCCACCTCGATCGAAAACAATCGAGTCGATACCAGCAGCTTTTGCTCGCTGTCCTAACAACTGACCTATCTGTTCAGCTGCTTCGATCCCTTTTACTCCACTACTTCGAATCTCTTCTTCAAGGCTTGAAGCTGCAACCAATGTGTGGCCCTTATCATCATCAATGATTTGCGCGTAAATATTGCGATTTGATCGGAACACGGCAAGCCTCGGGCGATCAACGGAACCACGAATTTTGCGGCGAAGTCTGTTGTGGCGGCGTATCCGACCATCTCTTTTTTGCTTTGCTGAATTAACCATAACGGAACCTACTTCACTGCCTTTCCAGCTTTACGAATAATACGCTCACCGGCATAGCGAATACCTTTCCCTTTATAGGGCTCAGGTTTTTTCAATGCCCGGATATCAGCAGCCACTTGACCCACTATTTGTTTATCTATTCCGGAGATATTCAACTCCGTGGGAGAAGGAACATCAAATTCAATTCCATCAGGTGCTGATACGTTCACAGGGTGACTGAAACCAAGCTGGAACTCAAGATTCGTTTTACCTTTCGCCTGCACTCTGTAACCTACTCCAACTAACTCGAGTTGTTTGGAGTAGCCTTCAGTGACTCCAATAACCATATTATTTATGAGTGACCTCGTTAGTCCGTGTAGCGCTTTTGACTGTCGTTCATCATTCTCACGGTGAACGACCAAACTTTCATTTTCGTGTGTAATGGAAATCCCTTCAGGAAGAACTTGATTTAAGCTTCCTTTAGGGCCTTTAACTTCAACATTTGCTCCATCAATGGCTACCTCAACACTCGTTGGTATTGATATTGGAGTTTTTCCTATACGTGACATCTCATATTCCCCTTTACCAGACGTAGCAAAGTATTTCGCCGCCCATATGGCGCTTTCTTGCTTCGCGATCACTCATCAGGCCTTGACTGGTCGAGACTACAGCAACTCCCAAGCCGCCCAGGACTCTTGGGATATCATTTGATTTCGAATATACCCGTAAGCCAGGTTTAGAAACTCGCTTAATTCCTGAGATTACTCGTGAACGGGTAGGAGAGTACTTCATCTCGATTGTGAGCGTTTTCCCTGGCTCATCTTCATTTTCGGAAACGGCATAGTTCTGAATGTAACCTTCCTTCTGAAGAAGGTCAGCAAGAGACTCTTTGAGTCTTGAGGAAGGCATATTCACATCGTCGTGCATAGCAGTGTTTGCGTTACGGATTCGTGTCAGCATATCTGCTACTGGGTCAGTCATTGTCATATCCAATTACCCCCTACCAGCTGGCCTTTGTAACACCTGGAAGGTCTCCTGCATGCGCCAACTCTCGGAGGCACACTCGGCACAACCCAAATTTCCGATACACGGAGCGGGGTCTCCCGCATCGCCTACACCGGGTGTAGGCCCGTACCTTAAATTTTGGGGTCTTACGTTGTTTGTTAACTAAAGCTTTCTTTGCCATATTGCTAATTTCCTTCGGTTCGGAATGGAAACGAGAACGAATCTAATAAAGCTCGTCCTTCCTGATCATTGTTTGCTGTGGTGACAATGGTTATGTCCATACCACGGGTTGAGTCGATTTTGTCATATTCGATTTCTGGAAATATTAATTGCTCAGTCACTCCAAATGTGTAGTTCCCGTTTCCGTCAAAAGACTTTAAGGAAAGGCCTCGAAAATCTCTCACACGAGGTATCGCTAAGTTAATTAAGCGATCAAGAAATTCGTACATGCGGTCCCCTCGTAGAGTTACTTTGGCTCCAATTGGATTTCCTTCACGTAGCTTGAAACCGGCAATTGATTTCTTTGCTCTAGTGACCATAGGCCTCTGTCCAGTGATAACGGCTAGGTCATCAATTGCACCTTCAAGCGCAGCCGAGCGTGTCACCGCTTCTCCGACTCCCATATTGACGACAATTTTAGAGACTTTGGGAACTTCCATAATATTAGATTTTCCTAAGCTGTCCTGAAGCATTTTCCGGATTTCCGTTTGGTATCTTTCCTTTAAGCGAGGTTTTTGAATAGTCGTCATTAGAGATCAGCCCCTGTTCGACGGCAAATTCTTACTTTTGATCCGTCATTAGCAGTCCGATACCCTACTCGTGTGGGCTTACCATCTTGTGGGCTGATCACAGCTACATTAGACACGCTAATTGGCATTTCTTTATCAATAATCCCGCCTTGCATTGTTTCTCTAGTGGGCCTCTGATGCTTTTTAGAAATATTGACACCATCAACGATAACCCTGCCATCCTTCGGGGAAACGAAGGAAACTTCTCCTTCTTTCCCTCTATCTTTGCCCGAAAGGACCACGACTCTATCACCTTTTCTAATCTTCATATCACAACACCTCCGGCGCCAAAGAAACGATTCGCATGAATTGTTTCTCTCTCAACTCGCGTCCTACTGGACCGAAAATACGAGTACCTCTAGGTTGTCTGGCTTCGTTGATCAGAACAGCTGCATTTTCGTCAAATCGAATATAAGAACCATCTGGTCGGCGACATTCTTTCTTCGTTCGAACAATGACGCACTTAACGACGTCACCTTTTTTAACTTGAGCACCGGGAATAGCATCTTTAACCGTTGCTACAAACACATCCCCAATACTTGCGTATCGCCTTTTAGAGCCTCCGAGCACTTTGATACAAAGTACCTCTTTGGCGCCTGAGTTATCGGCGATTTTTAAACGTGATTCTTGCTGAATCATCTTGCACGCTCCAATATCTCTACCAGACGCCAGCGCTTTTTCTTTGATAAGGGCCTAGTTTCCTGTATCCGAACGCGATCTCCTACATTCAAATCATTTTCTGCATCATGGACAAATAGCTTTGTTGTCCTTTGAACAGTTTTGTTATATCGACGATGGCGGACGCGGTCAACAATCGCAACAACAGCAGTCTTATCCATGCCATTTGAGACAACAAGGCCTTCACGAACTTTACGCCGATTTGGTCGTTGGATGATTTCTTCAGTCATCGCTCTCCTCCAACTCTTCTGCTGCTGAGATCTCTCTCATACGAAGCTCTGTCATTGCTCTAGCAACATTCTTTTTAACTTCCTTTATCCTGCTGTAGTTATCCAATTGACCAGTGACTAACTGGAATCGCAGGTTGAACAATTCTTCTTTGGAATCGTTTAAAGCGACAATTAAGTCGTTATCGCTTAATTCCTTAAGTGCTTTCGCTCGGGCCATTAGAAACCTTCCTTACGAGTGACGAATTTTGCCTTAATTGGAAGCTTCTGGATAGCTCGATCGATCGCCTCTCTTGCAACTACTTCATCGCTATAGGAAAGTTCAAATAAGACTTTTCCTGGGCGAACTACAGCAACCCAACGCTCAGGATTACCTTTTCCAGAACCCATACGTGTTTCTGCGGGTTTCTCAGTCACAGGCTTATCAGGAAAGACATTTATCCAAACCTTGCCTCCACGTCGGATATGGCGCGTCATTGCAATACGTGCAGCCTCAATCTGACGAGCGGTAATCCATCCGGGTTCGAGAGCTTGAATACCAAAGTCACCAAATACGACACGATTACCGCCCTTGGCATTCCCCTTCATTCGGCCGCGCTGATGCTTCCGGTGAGCTACTTTTTTAGGCATAAGCATTAGTCAGCCTCCCCCGGTCGGAATGTGGGTGTTTGGTTTTTTTCGTTTGTCATCCGAGCGATTTGCTCTTCTTCATCAAGGAGCTTCTCGAACTCTGGATCAGCTTCCTGAACTAGAGGTGCCAGCTCTGTTACTTCATTTTCTTCTTCATTTGATGGCCTATTCCTTGCAGCTGAAGAGGAAACCACCTGTTTGGGGTGGCTGGGTCCTGCTGTTTCGCCAACTGCCATAGCGGCCTCACGCGCTATCTTCTCTTCAGCTTGAACCTTGTAGGGAAGAATATCCCCTCTGTATATCCAAACCTTTACTCCAATCCTGCCATAGGTAGTATGTGCCTCTCTGAAGCCATAATCTATGTCGGCACGAAGCGTATGAAGTGGAACTCGTCCTTCTCGATACCACTCAGATCGAGACATTTCTGCTCCTCCAAGTCGACCTGAACATTGGACTCTGATACCAAGAGCTCCTGCTTTTTGGGCATTCTGCACAGCGCGCTTCATAGCCCTTCTGAAAGCCACACGACCAGTGAGTTGGTCAGCTACTCCTTGAGCGATTAATGCGGCATCTAGCTCAGGTTGCTTGATTTCTTGAATATTTAACTGAACCTTTGGATTCCCTGTAATTTCTGTCAGCCCAGCGCGTAGACGGTCAGCTTCTGCACCTTTTCGACCAATTACTATTCCTGGCCTTGCAGTGTGAACGTCAATACGAAGCTTGTCCCGATTTCCTGTTCGTTCAACTTCAACTCTCGAGATGGCAGCATGAGGAAGCTCTGTCATGAGAAAGTCGCGAATCTTCCAGTCTTCAATAACAAAATCTGCATATTCTCGGTCGGCAAACCACCTTGATTTCCAGTCGGTTGTTACCCCAAGACGAAACCCGTATGGATTAACTTTCTGACCCATTACTCACCTTCCTCAGTTTCATTATCTTCACCTGTTTCCTCATTTTCGTTTTTGGAAGATGGTTGATCATCCTCATTGCTGTCCTGCATACTCGCTGGTAAAGAGAACCCCGCTTTTTCTGCTACTTCTGATGTTGTAAACCAAACATCTGCTTTAGTACGAGAGAAAAAAGGAGATTCTGGTGGATGATAAATTTTAGAACTTACCTTTCCTTTGATTTGGTAATCTTCGGATGGCTGAGAGCCATCATCTCCGGCAGGAGCAGATCCCGCTCCATAAGGACTCGACTCATCATTCTCTTCAGACGATTCTTGCTCCTCATCGTTCTCCTGACCTTCATCAGCAAATTCTTGTCTTTCTTCGGACGAGCCTTGCTCCTGAACTTCTTCATCAAGGTCCTGTGCCGCTTCACTTTCAGTGTCGTTTGCTACTTCTTTAGATTTTTCAACTCTACGCCGCCTCGCTTCTGCAGCACTCGGCCCCAAAGACGCACCCTTCAACTCAGCTCTGTTTCGCATCTCTTCAAGCTCATCCGGTGTATATCTAGCAAGGATTATCGTAATATGACACGTTCGTTTTCGAATTCTTGTAGCACGACCTCGAGCCCTAGGTCTCCATCTTTTCATCGTCGGGCCTTCATCTGCATAGCATGCAGTTACGTACAGCTCCTCGGATGAAATACCATCATTATTCTCAGCATTTGCAGCTGCTGAGTTTAAACACTTTTGAACAGTGTCGCTGATTCTTCGTTCAGAGAACATCAAGAGATCTGATGCTTCCTGAAATGATTTGTGCCGAATCAAGTTAAGAACTTCCCGTGCTTTGTATGCGGAAGAACGAACATGCTTGACCTGAGCTCTTGTACCTGGTCGTTCGTTAGTTTTAACTCCTGACATTAGCGGTTAACTCCTCGTTCTTGGCCGGCATGAAATCTGAAAGTTCTAGTAGGAGCAAATTCACCTAACTTATGACCGACCATTGTTTCCGTTATGTAAACGGGAACATGCTTCCGACCATCGTGGACTGCAATAGTATGGCCAATCATGTCTGGTATGATCGTTGAACGACGAGACCATGTCTTTATTACTTCCTTGGACCCTGAAGAGTTAAGACCATCTATCTTCTTAAGTAGATGGCTGTCGACAAATGGGCCTTTTTTGAGACTTCTTGGCATGCTAAATCCTCTACCTTCGTGATCCTCGAGTACGACGTCTACGAACAATCATCTGCTGAGATTGCTTCTTCTTCTTTCTTGTTCTCTTTTCTGGTTTTCCCCATGGGGAAACAGGATGGCGTCCACCCGAGGTCTTTCCTTCACCACCACCATGAGGGTGATCGACAGGATTCATAGCCACACCTCGGGTCTGTGGACGCTTTCCTTTCCATCTATTCCGCCCGGCTTTGCCGATTTTGATTAGTTCATGTTCCGCATTTCCGACTGAGCCAACAGTGGCCATCACGTCTATCGGAACTCTTCGCATTTCAGTACTAGGAAGCCGAAGTGTGGCGTAACCACCCTCCTTAGCAACAAGTTGAACGCTGGATCCAGCGCTTCGAGCCAATTTCCCTCCACCGCCGGGACGTAATTCAATATTATGCACCACTGTTCCGACTGGAATATACCGAAGGGGTAATGCATTCCCAGGGCGAATCTCTGATCCTTGACCAGAACGTAGGACATCGCCAACAGTTAGTGCGCTTGGTGCAAGAATGTAGCGCTTTTCACCGTCATGATAATGAAGAAGTGCAATACGGCACGTCCTGTTCGGATCGTACTCTATTGCAGCAACAGTTGCGGGAACGCCATTCTTGTCTCGACGAAAATCTATTTTTCTATATAGCTGTTTGTGGCCACCACCTCGGTGCCGTGACGTTTTTCGTCCGTAATTATTTCTCCCACCAGTTTTAGGCTTACTTGTGGTAAGTGACTTCTCAGGATAATTTTTTGTAATTTCTGAAAAATCGGCTTGGGTTTGAAATCGTCGTCCTGGACTTGTAGGTTTTCGTCTTCTTATCGCCATGTGATTTCCTATACGTCGAACAATTCGATTGAGTCACCCTCAGCAAGGGTGACAAGGGCTCGTTTTTGATCAGAACGGCGTCCATACGTGAAATTACGCCTGTTCCTCTTTCGTTTTCCTTTTCGGTTTAGAGTATTTACTTTTAAAACACGAACACCGAAAATATCTTCAACTGCATTTCTAATCTGTGGCTTTGTTGCGTCTGGGTTCACCTCAAACGTGTAGACGTTCTGCTCTAGAAGCTCATAAGACTTTTCGCTTACTATTGGTTTAACAATAATGTCTCGGTTGTCGCTCATGATTCCTCCGGTGGGTCTTCAGTGGAATTCTCAGCTCCGGTTGTGGAGTTCTCCTCAACCAAACTGGTGGGAAGGTTTCCTTTAGTGAAGACGATCACATCATTTGACAGAACATCAAATACGTTTAATTGAGTTGGAGAAATCACATGCGCATTAGCAAGATTACGGAAACTTTTTCTCGTATTGGTGTCTGCATCGTCGATAACAAGAAGTACTTTTCCTTCTGCTCCTATGGAACTTAGGGCATCTTTCGCTTGTTTAGTTTTTGGCTGTTCAAAACTCCATCCATCAACAACTAGGACATTGTTTTCTGATGCTCTGTCTGATAATGCGGAATATAGAGCAAGGCGTTTCATTTTTTTTGGAGTTCGTTGTGAGTAATCTCGTGGCTTTGGGCCCATAGCAACTCCACCACCGCGCCATTGCGGAACCCTAGATGACCCTACTCTTGCACGTCCAGTTCCTTTTTGCTTCCAGGGCTTTGCACCGCCTCCTCTAACTTCAGCTCGAGTTTTTGTGCTATGAGTTCCAGACCTTTTCGCTGCCAACTGAGCATTAACAACTTGATGCATTACTGGAACATTTGGTTCAATCCCAAAGATCCCATCGTCGAGTTCTATACTTCCTGCCTTGCCTCCAGTAACCTTAAGGACGTCAATGGTTGCCATTAGCTATTCCCTCCCACCGGTGCGGCCTTAACGGCATTACGGATTAGTACCGTGGCACCTCGAGGACCAGGAACTGACCCCTTAAGAAGGAGTGTCTCCTCTTCATTATTTGACTGTACGACTTCCAAATTCTGTATTGTGGTCTTTTGCGAACCCATTCGTCCGGGCATTTTCTTCCCTTTAAAGACCCTTGATGGTGTTGCGCATTGGCCGATAGCTCCAGGTTTACGGTGTACTTTATGGGCCCCGTGGCTAGCTCTTTGACCTGCAAATCCGTGCCTTTTCATGACACCAGCAAATCCCTTTCCCTTACTAACTGCTGTGACGTCAACGAGTTCACCTTTACCAAGAATTTCTACGCTGATTTTTTGACCGATCTCATATTCTTCGACTTCGTCTAGGCGTAGTTCGAGAAGTTTTTTTCCTGGCTCCACACCGGCTTTGTTGAAATGTCCGACTTCTGGCTGGTTTAGAGTTTGTGGGGCGACTTCACCAAAAGTTACCTGGAGAGCGTTATAACCATCTACAAGTTTTGTTTTAATCTGAACTACGCGGCAGGGGGGAACTCGAAGAACGGTCACAGGAACGACGCGATTTTCTTCATCCCAGATTTGAGTCATACCGACTTTTTGGGCGACTATTGCCTTGTTCGTCATGAGGTAACCCTTGAATTCTTTCCTGTAGTTCGGTCTCTATGGCCGAGGCCATCTGTGATAACGCTCTATCAAGTTTCTGCAAAGAGCGCTGTTTTTTCGATTTGCCAAGTAGTTCCGATAAAACCGACGGCTTTCTTGGACGTCAATTCAGTGACATATCTTGCCACCACAGGGGTCAAGCATATCCACACATGGAGCAACCTCCAACCCTATATAACTTAGATAATCTAAGGGAACTAAAGCAACAATTTAGGTAGGTCTTAATGCTGGTCAATCAGGGAAAGGAGTTGGTTAAATAAAACCCGCAGCTGGTTGCGACTAGGATTGCTGAATTTTAATTTCTATGTCTATCCCTGCAGGTAAATCAAGTCGTTGCAGCGAATCAACCGTTTTAGCAGAAGGTTCAAGAATGTCGAGCAGTCTTTTATGAATTCGCATTTCGAAATGCTCTCTTGAATCTTTGTACTTATGTGGTGATCGGATGACTGTGAAACGATGTTTTTCAGTAGGGAGAGGTATAGGGCCGCGTATGTTGGCTTCTGTTCTCTTTACTGTTTCAACAATTTTTTTCGTTGATTGATCAATGACTTCGTGGTCATAAGCTTTCAATCGAATTCTGATTTTTTGACCCGATGCCATTCAGATTTCTCTCTTACTCGACAATCTTTGTGACAGCGCCAGCGCCTACGGTTCTTCCACCTTCTCGAATAGCGAAACGAAGTCCTTCGTCCATTGCTATCGGAGCGATTAACTCTACGTCCATCTTGGTGTTGTCACCAGGCATGCACATCTCGGTTCCGTCTGGAAGATTGATCGTTCCAGTGACATCTGTAGTCCGGAAATAAAATTGTGGTCGGTAATTGGAGAAAAATGGTTTATGCCTGCCGCCTTCTTCCTTTGTGAGGACGTATACCTCAGCCTCAAACTTGGTATGAGGGGTGATACTTCCAGGAGCTGCAAGTACTTGACCACGCTTAACTTCTTCTTTGTCGATACCTCGAAGGAGCGCACCAATGTTATCTCCGGCTTGACCTTCGTCTAGAAGCTTCCGGAACATCTCAACGCCGGTACAGGTTGTAGTCTGTGTTTCTTTTATACCCACAATTTCGATCTCATCTCCAGTGTGGACCATGCCCTGTTCGATCTTTCCGGTAACAACCGTTCCACGTCCAGTAATTGAGAAGACGTCTTCAATCGGCATTAGGAAAGGTCGATCAACATCCCGCTCGGGAAGAGGGATATATTCATCAACTTGCGCCATAAGGTCAAGGACTTGTGCTGCAGCATCTGCATCACCTTCGAGGGCCTTCAATGCTGACACTGGAAGTATTGGAGTATCATCCCCTGGGAAATCGTATTCATCGAGAAGTTCCCTAACTTCCATTTCGACTAACTCTATGAGTTCATCATCATCAACCATGTCTACCTTATTGAGGGCAACAATAATTTTAGGAACCCCAACCTGACGAGCAAGAAGGACATGCTCACGGGTTTGAGGCATAGGGCCATCGGCAGCCGAAACTACAAGAATAGCCCCATCGACTTGAGCTGCACCTGTAATCATGTTCTTGATGTAGTCAGCGTGACCGGGCATATCAACGTGAGCATAGTGACGATTATCCGTCTCGTACTCTACGTGAGCCACATTGATCGTGATACCACGTTCACGTTCTTCTGGCGCCTTATCAATATTTTCAAATTCAGTGAATTGACTTCCATCAACGTTGTCACTAAGTACCTTAGTGATTGCAGCTGTTAGTGTTGTCTTTCCGTGGTCGATGTGACCCATCGTCCCCACATTGACGTGAGGTTTATTTCGCTCAAACGTCTCCTTGGCCATTGTATTTCCCTCAGGTTCTTTCTAGTAAACCGGCCTCGACCGGATTTAATCTTTTAATTTACTGGTGGTAAACCACCAAACTAATGCACGGCTATTTACTCTAGCTGAGCAATTTCATTTTATGACAATCCCTACAAAGTCACTCACCACGTAAGCGAGTAACAACCTCCTCCTGCACACTTGTTGGCATTTGTTGGTAGGAATCGAATTGCATTGTGTAATTTGCTCTTCCAGATGACATGGTACGCAAATCACCGACATATCCAAACATTTCAGACAAAGGAACTAGCGCATTTACCACCTGATTGTTTCCGCGCTGTTCTGTTCCTTGCACTTGGCCACGCCTACTATTTAGATCACCGACAACACCTCCCAGGTAGTCGTCAGGAGTTACTACTTCTACAGCCATTATCGGCTCTAATAAGGCAGGGCGGGCTTTCCTAGCAGCTTCCTTAAAAGCCATTGTCCCTGCGATTTTAAATGCCATGTCAGAAGAATCGACATCATGGAACTTCCCATCATTTAGTTCAACCTGCACATCAACCACAGGAAATCCTGCTAGAACGCCCGATGTCATTGCCTCTTTGATTCCAGCGTCAACAGCTGGAATGTATTCTTTAGGGATTCTCCCGCCAGAAATATTGTCATCGAAGGAATAGCCTTCACCAGGCTGCGCTGGTCGAACATCAATTTCAACCTCCGCAAATTGTCCAGATCCCCCGGTTTGTTTTTTATGTGTATACGTTGTCGTAACTTCTTTTGTGATTGTTTCACGATAGGCAACTTGCGGTTTCCCGACAGATGCGTCCACATTAAATTCTCTAAGCATTCGGTCAACGAGAACTTCTAGGTGGAGTTCTCCCATACCGGAGAGAATAGTTTGCGCTGTTTCTTGATCTGTATGGACTCGGAATGTGGGGTCTTCCTGAGAAAGCGCCATTAAAGCTTTGGATAGCTTTTCTTGATCCGCCTTAGATTTTGGCTCAACTGCAACGTCAATAACAGGATCAGGGAATGTCATCTCTTCTAAGATGAGGGGCTTGTCAATGGCTACAAGCGAATCTCCTGTCCGCACATCTTTAATGCCGATCGCTGCCATAATGTCGCCGGTATAGACAGCGTCAACATCTTCACGATCATTAGCATGCATTTCCAAGATTCGACCCATTCGCTCCTTGTTACCCGTTCGTGGATTAAGAATTTGCGACCCTTTTTCTAAAGATCCTGAATACACTCGGAAAAACGCAAGTCGTCCAACGTGCGGATCAGTCATAATTTTAAAAGCTAAGGCTGAAAAGGGTTCATCATCAGATACTTTTCGGGTTACTTCTTCCTCTCCCTTAATACTTGTTCCGACAATTTCGGGAATATCAAGGGGGGATGGAAGATAGTCAACTACAGCGTCAAGAAGAGGCTGCACACCCTTATTTTTGAAGGCAGTTCCATTAAGTACAGGAACAAGACCGTGGTGAAGCGTCCCTTCGCGAATAGCGCTCTTGAGATCTTCTTCAGTGATTTCTTGCTCTTCTAGATACTTCTCCATAATCGTTTCATCAAATTCGGAAAGTTTGTCCAGCATCATTTCACGATATTCTTCAGCTTTGTCCACAAGATCGTCCGGTATATCAACTTCATCCCATGAAGCTCCAAGGTCTTCTCCATGCCAAATAAGTGCCTTCATGGTAATTAGATCAACGATCCCTTGGTAGTCAGCTTCTGCACCTATAGGCAACTGAAGAACAACATAATTTTCTGTTAAACGCTCTTTTATAGTGTCAACAACGAAATAAAAGTCTGCACCTGTCCTGTCCATTTTATTAACGAAGCACATCCGGGGAACACTGTATTTTTCGGCTTGCCTCCAAACAGTCTCAGACTGTGGTTCTACTCCAGCCACACCATCAAAGACAGCAACCGTTCCGTCCAAGACTCGCAGGGATCTTTCAACCTCTACTGTGAAGTCGACGTGACCTGGAGTATCAATAATATTAATGCGGTGGTCGTTCCAATAGCAGGTAGTTGCGGCAGATGTAATAGTTATACCGCGTTCCTGCTCCTGCTCCATCCAGTCCATAGTGGCAGCACCATCGTGAACTTCACCGATTTTGTAGGAACGGCCTGTGTAATAGAGAATCCGCTCGGTAGTTGTAGTTTTCCCAGCATCAATGTGCGCCATAATGCCAATATTTCGAGTTTTTTCTAAAGGGTGACGTGCCATGTCGTTATTTCACTTTTCCTTGTCATCAGTAGATAAATTAGTCCAAATATATATTAGTGAACTGTTTCCATCTTGTAAGAGATCACTTACCAGCGATAATGAGCAAACGCCTTGTTTGCTTCAGCCATTTTATGTGTATCTTCCCTACGTTTTACTGTTGCCCCAAGCCCGTTTGAAGCATCTAGTAATTCGTTTGCTAGGCGATCAGCCATAGTTCGCTCGCGACGGTCGCGCGCAAATCCTACAATCCATCGAATCGCTAGAGTCGTAGCTCTTCTAGGACGCACCTCAACGGGAACTTGATATGTAGCTCCGCCTACTCGCCGACTTCGAACTTCGAGCTGAGGCCGGACATTCTCGATAGCTCGCTTTAGCGTATCAATAGGGTCAGATCCTGTTTTCTCCTCGACTGTTTTCAACGCGTCGTACACAATACGTTCAGCTACGGACCGCTTACCTCGTTGGAGTATTTTATTTACAAGTTGAGTCACGAGGGTAGACCGATATATGGGGTCCGGTTGGAGGCTTCTTCTCGTTGCTGGTCCTTTACGCGGCATTTCGTTCTACTTCCTAATCTTTCTTCGCACCATAACGGCTCCGAGATTGTTTTCGGTCCCGGACTGATGCCGTGTCTAATGTGCCGCGGATTACTTTATAACGGACACCTGGGAGATCTTTTACACGACCTCCACGGACAAGCACAATTGAGTGTTCTTGCAAATTATGGCCTTCTCCAGGAATATACGCAGTTACTTCTGCACCACTTGTCAATCGGACACGAGCTACTTTTCTAAGGGCAGAGTTAGGCTTCTTCGGTGTTGCCGTATAAACCCTCGTACACACACCACGTCTTTGGGGAGCACCTTTAAGCGCAGGAGTTTTTTCCTTTCGGAACTTTGACTCTCTCCCTTTACGGACAAGCTGTTGAATTGTAGGCAATTTTTTCTCCAAGGCCTTTAAAGCCTTATATCTTCAATGTTTGGTTGTAAAGATATTTTACAACCAGCAAACCAGCCTACGAGTGTTTGAGCCAGTCCACACCCCTGAAAGGAGTTCTTTAGAAAGATTTTTTAGAAACTTTTTCCCTACCCAATAAACTCTTCAGGCGCCTTTGGTGTTTCCTCTTCTTTTAATTCTCCGATTTCTTCAGGTTCTTGGAACTCTGGTTGAGAAGCCAACCACTCTGAGAGGTCTTCATCGCCGTCTTCATCGGAGGAATAAAACTCCATCGGTGCATAGTCAGGTGCATCCGCTTCAAAGTCTCGATAGGACCCAAGCCCTGTTCCTGCTGGAATTAGTTTACCAATGATTATATTTTCTTTAAGCCCAACAAGGTTATCAGAACGAGATTCAATAGCTGCTTCAGTAAGCACGCGAGTAGTTTCTTGGAACGACGCTGCGGATAACCAAGAATCTGTTGCAAGTGATGCCTTAGTTATCCCCATAAGTTGAGGTCGGGCTTCCGCTGGCTGCTTCCCAGCTTGAACTAATTCGCGATTTGCTTCAACATAAACGCGTCTATCGATACTTTCACCGGGAAGGAAATCTGAGTCTCCTGGTTCTTGCACCAAAACACGTCGAGTCATCTGCCGAACGATAAGCTCGATATGTTTGTCATGGATTGAAACACCCTGATCTCTATAAACACTTTGAACTTGTTCTACCAAATAGCGTTGGGTTTCTCTCATACCCCGGATTTCAAGAAGTTCCTTTGGATCTCTGGGGCCTTCTATAATTGGATCTCCAGCTGAAATCTCCTGCCCGTCTACGACTTCAAGTCGAGCTTCGATCGCAATCTTGTCATAGACGTCCTCTTCACCATCATCACTAACTATGGTCACAGTTCTACTTTGGGCCCCATCATCATTGATTCTAATAACTCCGGATGTTCGAGCTAGGGTTGCAGCTCCTTTAGGCGTTCGAGCCTCAAATAGTTCAACTACCCTAGGAAGACCACCAGCTAGGTCTTTACCAGCAACCCCACCGGTATGGAAAGTACGCATTGTCAGCTGTGTGCCCGGCTCCCCAATAGACTGTGCCGCTATAACACCAACCGCTTCACCGACTTCAATGAAGCTTCCTGTAGCCATGGACATACCGTAACTTGCTATGGAAATTCCCTGCTCACTTTCATCAGTTAAAGGAGTAAGACAGCGAACTCGTGAGATATCAGGATCATTCGCCATTCGATTCATGACGTCTTCAGTCACCATCGTTGCTTTTTCATAGACTGTGCCATCTGAAAGTGTTACGTCTTCAGCAAGAATCCGGCCGTAAAGTCGAGTCTTTAAATGTGCCCTCTCTTTTACATCTGTTGGGCTACTCGGCTCTTCACCAACATAATTTCCATCACTATCCCTATAGAAATCTTCAGGGTAGACGTCATCAATCCATGATGAAGGAGGTGTCTGGCCATCTTCAAATGGGTCTTCCTCATTAATGATTACTTCTTGGGCGACATCGACCAGTCGTCGAGTTAAGTATCCAGAGTCTGCCGTTCGGAGAGCAGTATCAACTAGGCCCTTTCTTGCTCCAGGGGTAGCAATGTAATATTCCAGCATTGCTAATCCCTCGCGGAAGTTGCTTTTAATTGGTCGTGGAATCATATCCCCACGGGGGTTAGCTACTAGGCCACGCATACCGGCAATCTGGCGCACTTGCATCATATTTCCTCGAGCTCCAGAACCAACCATCATATCGATGGGATTAAAGGTCTCTTCCTTTAGTCCCGCCTCCATATCATTCTTAACTTCTTCTGTGGCTTGAGACCAGATTTCTACTTCCTTCTGGCGGCGTTCACCATCTGTAATAATTCCACGCCGGAACTGATTTTCAACTTTCTCTGCCTCTTTTTCGTGTTTTTCCAAAATTCCTTTTTTAGTAGAAGGTGTCTTAACGTCATCTACTGAGACAGTTACACCAGATTTCATGGCCCAGTGGAAGCACAAATCTTTAAGTTGATCAAGGCTTCGAGAAACTGTCGATTTTGGATAATTACGGGCTAAGTCCTCAACAATCCCACCCATTTCACGCTTAGTTACACTGTTGTTTACCCACGGGAAATCTTCTGGGAGGGCATGGTTAAATAGAATTCTACCGACGGTTGTTTCGTGGTATTCAGCTGCCTGACCATTTGCTGGAGTCTTTAAGGTTCGAGGTGACCGGTATGTAACTTTTGCATGTAGTTCAACCTCTTTGGCTTCGAGAGACCGTTCAACCTGATCAATTCGTCGGAAAATCTTACCCTCTCCCTTTCCTCCTTCTACCTCTTCCGTTAGATAATAAGCTCCAATAATCATGTCTTGTGTAGGAACTGTTAATGGATTTCCGTTAGCGGGAGAAAGAATATTGTTAATAGAGAGCATCAAGACCCTGGCTTCAGCCTGAGCCTCTGCTGACAATGGAAGATGCACCGCCATTTGGTCACCATCAAAGTCAGCATTAAACGCAGTACAAACTAAAGGATGAAGTTGAATTGCTTTACCTTCTACCAGAACTGGCTCAAAAGCCTGAATCCCTAAACGGTGCAATGTTGGGGCTCGGTTGAGGAGTACAGGGTGTTCTTTAATAACCTCATCAAGAACTGGCCATACGGCTGGACGTCGTCGCTCTACCATACGCTTCGCTGATCGAATGTTAGGAGCCATATTGTCAGCAACAAGCTGTTTCATAACGAATGGCTTGAATAGCTCAAGTCCCATCAATTTGGGAAGTCCGCATTGGTGGAGTTTAAGTGTAGGTCCGACCACAATAACTGATCGTCCCGAATAGTCGACACGTTTCCCTAACAGATTCTGCCTAAAGCGTCCCTGTTTTCCTTTCAACATGTCTGATAATGACTTGAGGGGCCTATTTCCTGGTCCAGTTACTGGACGACCTCGTCGACCATTATCAAATAACGCATCGACCGCCTCTTGGAGCATTCTTTTCTCATTATTTACAATGATTGCTGGAGCACCAAGATCAAGTAAACGCTTTAACCGGTTGTTCCTGTTAATCACTCTTCGATAAAGGTCGTTAAGGTCTGATGTGGCAAATCGACCACCATCCAGCTGAACCATCGGTCGCAGTTCTGGAGGTATTACGGGGACAACATCGAGAATCATGGCTCTCGGGTTGTTTACTCGGTTCCCTTTTTCGTTTCGGCGATTGAATGAAGATACAATTTTGAGCCGCTTGATAGCTTTTTGTTTCCTCTGTGCAGAAAGCGGCTTTTGTCCGGCCGGAGGGTCAATAGCATCTCGGAGTTTGAGTTCTTCTTCATCGAAATCGAGTCGCTCTACAAGCTGAGCAATTGCGTCAGCTCCCATACCGCCTTCGAAGTATTCTCCGTAACGATCTACTAATTCACGCCATAACAATTCGTCTTCGATGATTTGTCGAGGAAATAAACCTCTGAACTCCTCAAATGCACGTTCACATAAATCGACTTCAAGCTCGTATTCTTCGGTGATAGCTTCAAGGTCTTTTGTTAGCTGTCTGGAAACAGCTTTAATTTCAGCTTCATTTGCCTCATCTTCTTCTAGCTCGGCAATCTCGCTTTCGTGATCCTGCCGTCTCTCTTCGAGTCTCTCGTCGCGTTCTTTATAGATTGCCTCTTTCTCTTCGAGCATTTCTGTCTCAAGATCAGCGAGAGCTTCATCTCGTTTATCGTCATCTACCCATGTAACAAGACTGGCCGCAAAATATATAACTTTCTCAAGTTGTTTTGCTTTGAGTTCTTCTCGGGGTTCTAGTCCCATAAGAAGGTATGCAAGCCAAGATCTCGTGCCACGTAGATACCAAATATGGACTGCGGGGGCAGCTAGCTCAATGTGACCCATGCGTTCACGTCGGACTTTAGAGCGTGTAACCTCAACTCCGCAGCGTTCACAAATGATGCCTTTAAATCGAATACGCTTGTATTTCCCACATGTGCATTCCCAATCTTTTTGTGGCCCGAAGATTTTTTCACAAAACAAGCCGTCTTTCTCTGGCTTCAGAGTTCGATAATTGATTGTCTCAGGCTTTTTAACTTCCCCGTTGGACCAAGTTCGAATTGAATCAGCAGTTGCAAGTCCAATACGAAGTTGATCGAAATCATTAACATCAAGCATTATTTCTGTCCTCCGTCCCTATCGCATTCCGCCGCTACGGGCTGCTTCTCGTGCTGCGTCTTCTTCATCAGATCCTCGCTCAGGCCGTGAGATATCAATTCCGAGTTCTTCACTTGTTCTGAAGACATCTTCATCTATTTCTCTCATTTCAATCTGCATTCCTTCAAGGTCGAGAACCTCAACGTTTAGACAGAGTGACTGCATTTCTTTAATGAGGACTTTGAAACTTTCCGGTATGCCCGGCTCAGGTATATTTTGCCCCATCACTATTGCTTCGTAGACCTTGATGCGTCCAAGGACATCATCGGATTTAGTAGTCAGCAGTTCTTGGAGACAATAAGCGGCACCGTAGGCTTCCAACGCCCAGACTTCCATTTCCCCGAACCGCTGGCCGCCGAATTGAGCTTTACCACCTAAAGGCTGCTGGGTAATCATACTGTATGGACCAGTAGATCTGGCGTGGATTTTGTCATCAACGAGGTGATGCAGTTTGAGGACGTACATAAATCCAACCATGACTGGATTATCAAATGGTTCTCCCGAACGACCATCATAAAGCTGAGTCTTTCCATCAGCTTGTATCATTCGGTCTCCGCTGTCGGCTTCTGGATTTAGATTTTCAAAAATCTGCTGGATAGTTGGGTGTTTTCCAGCTAGATCAGTTTCGTCCCATTTAGCTCCATCAAAGACAGGGGTAGAGATAAAAGTGGATGGAGTTGTTTTAGGGCGGGTTTTTCTTGCCGTATTTGATACCGGATCAGCACCAACACGATTACCGTTAACTTCCCATCCCCATCTAGCTGCATAACCCAAGTGAGCTTCGAGAACTTGGCCAATATTCATTCTTGAAGGAACACCGAGGGGGTTGAGTACGATGTCAACAGGTGTACCATCTTCCATGAATGGCATATCTTCTTCAGGAAGCACAATAGATATAACACCCTTGTTGCCGTGGCGGCCAGCTAATTTATCTCCAACACTAATTTTGCGTTTCTGAGCAACATAGACCCGGACAAGTTCATTAACGCCCGGTTGTAACTCTGCCTCATGTTCTCCATCGCGTTTAAAGATGTCAACTGCAATAACAGTTCCTGTTTCACCATGGGGAACTACTAATGAAGTATTCCTAACCTCTCTCGCCTTTTCACCGAAAATAGCTCTGAGTAGCCGTTCCTCTGGAGTGAGTTCAGTTTCACCCTTGGGCGTTACTTTTCCTACGAGTACATCTCCAGGCCCAACTTCAGCACCAATTCGGATTACACCGTCTTCATTAAGGTCTGCAAGCATCTCTTCAGAAATATTGGGGATGTCTCTTGTGATCTCTTCTGCACCTAGTTTTGTATCACGAGCATCTACTTCATGTTGGTGGATATGGATAGAGGTAAGAACGTCGTCTTTGACGAGCCTTTCACTTATGATGATCGCGTCTTCAAAGTTGTAACCCTTCCATGGCATAAAGGCCACTAAGAGGTTTTTCCCTAGAGCTAGTTCACCTAAATCAGTAGAGGGACCATCAGCTAGAATGTCACCCTTGCTGATCTTGTCTCCTTCACGAACAAGGGGTTTTTGATTCACGCAAGTGTCCTGATTTGATCGTTGGAATTTCTTTAGCGAATATTCTTTTGTTCCTAATCGCTTCCCCTCATAGTGAACTGTCATCTGAGTCCCAGAAATCGCAGAAACGACTCCAGGCCCTTCGGCGATGATCATGTCTGCTGCGTCAAAAGCTGCTCTCTTCTCTATACCAGTTCCTATATAAGGTGCCTCTGGTTGAACTAATGGGACAGCCTGCCTCTGCATATTCGCCCCCATCAACGCCCTGTTCGCGTCATCATGTTCAAGGAATGGGATTAGGGCAGTCGCTACTGAAACGATCTGCCGTGGCGAAACATCCATCAGTTGGACTTCTTCTCCCGCTACATAGGAGATTTCAGTGGTAGCTCCAAAGAAAACTTCCTGTTCAAGAGCTGTTTTTAAGCCTTGGAGTGTTGCTGCTTGAGGAGATCTTCTAACAAGAACACGGTCATTGATGAACTTACCCCGAGCATCTATTGGTGCATTCGCTTGCGCTACGACATATTCCTCTTCTTCGTCTGCAGCCAAATACCTAATCTCATCAGTGACGCGCCCATTTTTGACGACCCTATATGGAGATTCGATGAAGCCAAAGTCATTAACTTTTCCATAACTTGCTAATGCACCGATTAAACCAATATTCGGTCCCTCTGGTGTCTCAATAGGACACATACGACCGTAATGACTAAAGTGAACGTCGCGAACCTCAAATCCGGCGCGTTCACGAGATAAACCCCCTGGGCCAAGCGCAGAGAGACGACGTCGATGAGTCAAGCCCGACAAAGGATTTACTTGATCCATAAATTGAGAGAGTTGAGAAGTACCAAAAAACTCTTTGATTGAAGCAACTACAGGCCTAATATTGATCAGCGAAGTAGGGGTGATTCCCTCAACATCTTGGGTAGTCATTCGCTCTCGTACCACACGCTCCATTCGGGATAACCCAATTCGAACCTGATTTTGGATAAGTTCACCAACACTACGTATCCTGCGATTCGCGAAATGATCTTGATCGTCTAGTCGATAGCCTGGTTCAAATTTCATTAGATGAAGCAAATAAGTACATGCAGCTAGAACTTCCGAAGGGCTTAGAACAGTCGCGTCCACTTCTGGGCGATCAAGCTTTACGCCAAATAATTTCTCTATCTTGTCAATTTCTGGACCGAGTTTACGATTTAACTTATATCTCCCAACACGTGAGAGGTCATATCGCCTGCTTTCGAAAAAGGCATTACGGAAATAGTTGCGTGCTGCTTCAACGGACTGTGGTTCTCCAGGTCGAACCCTCTTATAAATTTCGAGGAGTGCTTCTTCTTGTTTATTCTCGTCAGAAACTTTTTCTAATTCTTTGAGATACTGAGGTTCCAAAAAGTCGAAATATTCTACAAATCTTGGAAGGAAATTTGGTTCGTTCTCTTCATCAAGGCCGAGAGCTCTTATAAGTGTAAAGATACTCAATCTTCGTTTTCTCGCGATTCGAGTCCCTGCAGTGGGATCCTTACCCGGCTTCTGCTCAACATCAAACTCAATCCACTCACCTCTATATGGATGGATGGTCCCAGTAACTAACTGATTTCTTGCAAGGTTTCTTAGTCGATACCGTTCACCTGGCTGGAAGATTACTCCAGGGGAACGAACTAGCTGGGAAACAACTACGCGCTCAGTGCCGTTGATGACGAAAGTCCCATTGTCAGTCATCATAGGGAAATCACCTATAAAGACTGTTTGCTCTTTCAGTTCTCCTGTATCGCGGTTTCCGAATCGAGCCCTAACCAAGATTGGCGCAGCGTAGCTTATCTGATTTGCCTTACACTCTGCGACGGTGTGTTTCGGCCCGGGATTTAAATCTTCATCTTTAGGGTCGAACTCAAGTTCTAGTTGTAACGTTTCTGAAAAGTCCGTTATGGGGCTAATATCGCGGAATGTATCCGCTAGACCCTGTTCTAAAAACCATTTAAAAGATTCTCGCTGAACAGCTAAAAGGTCGGGTAGATCAAGAACTTCATCTAAATTTGCAAACGAATAACGATTTCGCGATGGTGACAAGGAATCACTCCTAATTGTGTGCTGATGGATAGGGATTTAAAAGATATTTTGGATATCTCAGAAAAGAGTGCTTAGGGCTTTGCTACTCCTTTTGTTATTTTTTGGCCAGACGCGCCAAACGACAATCAATGGGGATCATGGTCAGACGCACTACGAACAGGGACTCTGTAGTCTATGTCAAGATTAGGCTAAAGCCAAACTATTTTTGTTCTCTTTTTAAGAAATTATCAGGGCTAAAGTACAAACTTGTAAACTACGGAACAGTTATCTAAAAGAAATGCTCTTTTAAATGCGATAGAGATCCCGTTAATTTATTTCTACAGTAGCTCCGGCAGCTTCAAGAGCTTCCTTGGCTTTTTCAGCGTCTTCCTTAGACGCTCCCTCTAGGACAGGTTTCGGAGCAGATTCCACAAGCTCTTTTGCTTCCTTAAGTCCAAGAGACGTCAAGCCTCGAACCTCTTTGATTACGTTTATCTTCTTCTCGCCTGCTGCAGTAAGTACTACGTCAAATGCGTCTTTCTCTTCAGCTGCGTCATCTCCGCCAGCAGCAGGTGCAGCTGCGGCGACAGCAGCGACAGGAGCAGCTGCGGTAACTCCAAACTTCTCTTCAAATTCTGAGAGAAGTTCGCTGAGTTCAAGCACGCTCATATTCGCAATAGCTTCAAGCACTTCTTCTTTAGTAGTCATTGGTTATTTCTCCTCTTCATCACTGGATTCACCAGCGTCTTTTTTATCTTCGTTTTCATTTTCTGAATTTTGTTCATTCATTTGCTCTACTTCTTCAGCAACCTCAGCCTCTGCCTCAGCTTCTTCAGCAACCT
>CEPW01049587.1_pt1 | contig 25783 bp, 24 predicted proteins | sample 356211 | NCBI WGS metagenome assembly CEPW01 (sample SAMEA2620021, study PRJEB7988) | marine metagenome | biome: marine biome (ENVO:00000447); feature: deep chlorophyll maximum layer (ENVO:xxxxxxxx); material: "saline water (ENVO:00002010), including plankton (ENVO:xxxxxxxx)" | depth 25 m
CAGAAAAGTGCTTCTAAACAAACTTGGTTCAGTTGTGAAAGTGTCTGTTGATCGTCATCGTTCTCAGTTCCGAAACAGAGAACTTGCGTTGAAACGTCTTGAATCTAAACTCAAAGATGCTCTTGTCGAGTTGGCGCCACGACGTAAGACCCGACCGACAAGAAGTTCTGTTGAAAAACGATTAAAAAACAAGCGTGAACAAAGCGAGCGTAAAGCAAACAGGCGTCATTTATGGGATGGCTAATTAGCGAGAAGCGATTGGGCATACCAAGAAGCAAATCTTGCAACACTTGGTTCGAGGTAGGAGTATCTTCCCTGTTGAGCAAACGGTGATTTCATACCGGCGTGTTGTTGTTCAAGCATTGGTATGTCTTCTTCTAATGCCGCCTCAAACCTTTCATAATAGATTTCAGATTTTTCGTCAAAATCTTCTTCATCAATTGTGTTTTGAGGGAAACATACCGTCATCGCACAGTTACTTCGATCAGCTGACTCTGGGTATATTTCGTACATCCACATTGCGTCGGAACCAAAAGCAGTCACAATATTTGGAAACATCCACGAGTAACGAACTCCAGAACGTAGTCTGCCGGTAAGAGTTTCCATCACCGGTAATTCTTGGCCTGTTCCTTGCTGTTCATCTAAAAGACCACCTGTGCCTTCAGTTGTTCCAAAATGAGTAGCAAAAGCTCCATTCACTTCTTCAGCTTCATCTGGCTCGTTATAGGTAGTTCCAATACTGACCGGGTGAACATAAGGGAGGTGATAGTACTCGTTGAATACTTCAGCGAAAGCTTTCCAGTTGCAATCCACGGTAAATTCTCTACGCCGAGTAGTAACAAGTTCTTCTGCTGGCCACGGCGCATGAACGTCCGTGAAGTCTCCCAGCCAAGTATGAAGGTTTGTTGGTTTTTCTTCCAAACTTAATAAAACAAACCCGAGTGTTTCTTCTAATGCAAATTCTTTAAGTCCGAAATCTTCTTGTTCGAAACCGGGAGTTTTGTGCATACTGGGTGCTCCTATGAGTCTTCCGTCTAACGCATAAGTCCAGAAATGAAAGCGGCAACGAAAGCGGGAGCATGTTCCTTCCCCAGTCATAATTTGAGAAGAGCGATGCCGGCAAGTGTTAGCGAAGGCTCGAAGTTTCTTATTTTCGTCTCGAGTGACAACGACGGGAACCCCGCCTATTTCAAGAGCGGAATAGTCTCCTGGATTTTTCCATCGATCAGAACGACCCAGACCTACCCAACCTGAACGGAAGAGAAGGTTTTGTTCTATCTCATAAATTTCCGGGTCGACATAACAAGCAGCAGGGAGAGTATGTGCATCTTCTGGCGCAGCAACACACCTTTCTAATCCCTTTTTAATTTCAGTTGTAATCCCAACCATTAAAGAAAAACTAAAGCAAACAAGACACGTATACAAATATTCTTGGAATCATTTTTTACCCTTCTCGTTCAGGGTGTACAGAATTGCTATTGTTTCTTGACGACTATTCCTTTATTTAAGGCTCAGTTATGACTAACTCTGCAGCAGTAAAAACTTCAAAACCAAAATTCTGGTTTGAAGGTTTAGATGGTCTTCGCGCTTTTGGCGCTTTATTGATCGTTGTTCATCACGCCGGATTCTCCAGCGGCTTAACTTTCCGCAGTGATTTTTTTGGTCAATTTTTTAGTCGCATGGACATTGGTGTCTCAATATTCTTCGTTCTTTCAGGATTCCTTCTCTTCCGACCATTTGTCCTTAATCAATTTGAAGAAACCTCGTCCGACAAAATCGGTCATTTCTGGATTCGTAGAATTTGCCGTATCTACCCTGCTTATTGGCTAGCTTTACTTGTTCTCCTCGGTTTTGGTGCTATCCAATTAATTGGGGCCGGTCAAGTGACCATGGCTTTGTCTCTGACACAAATTTATGATCCAACTTGGGGTTTATTTGGAATTAGTCAGGCTTGGAGTTTGGCTACAGAACTGAGTTTCTATTTGCTTCTCCCTTTGTTCGCTCTTTTAGCTAGACGACTAACAAGAAATAAATCGGTTGATAGCCAAGCACGCTTCTTGATCCTCCTTTGCTTTGGATTGAGCTTATTTAGTTACGCTTTCCGATTTCTGCTAACAAAAATTGCCCCTGATTCTGGGAGCTGGTGGGCTTCAGGTGCAGATCTTTGGATGCCTTCTTATTTAGACACTTTTTCTATCGGCATGGTCTTAGCGGTTATATCAGCGTGGGAAACTAAGCAACCGAAAGTTAGGAGAGCGACAGAATTTTTTGTACGCCAACCTTTCTTGTGGTGGATCATTGGTGCAGCCTTGTTTTGGCTGGTTTCGACTCAATTAAATTTGCCACGTGGGTTTGGTAGTGAGCCCTGGTTTCTGAATTTGAAAACTCATATGGCTCGACAGACCCTCTATTGGATTATTGGGGCTTGTTTATTGATCCCGCTTGTTTTCAAGTCCAACACCTCAAACAAGATTTTAGATTTCTTTTCATCACGTCCAATGGCTTATCTTGGATCTATTTCATACGGCATATACCTATGGCATCAGGGGTTCTTGACTTGGGCGCATAGTTGGCTGGACTGGCCGGAACTTACAGGGAATTTCTTCTCGTTGCTTCTAATAAGTATTTGTGGATCAGTTCTTGTCGCTGGCTTAAGTTTCAGATTTCTTGAAGAACCTTTAAATAAAAAATTGAGACATCAACTACAGCATTAATTTCTTTAACACTAATTACGCTCTCATTCAGGTAAACTAGTCAGTGTTCCAGTGATGTATTGCTGGAAGGTTCGCGGACAGGTGTAGTTATTCGTCAAGTGAGCCACCTAACCATCTATCTCGGTCTTCAAAAGAACGCGAACTTATAGCAACCGCTGACGCGGGCAAAGGAAAACATGACTTCAACTTTTTCAGAAATAGGCGTTCCCGCGTCTATTTGTAAAGACTTGGAACAAAGGGGTATCCATAAACCTTTTGAGATTCAATCAGCAACTATCAGTGACTTACTCGCCGGAAAAGACGTTTGCGGTCGCGCTCCCACTGGATCAGGGAAAACTCTGGCATTTGGTATTCCACTTATCGTTTCTTCTAAACGCTCACAATCCAAATATCCTCACGCCTTAGTTTTATCTCCAACTCGTGAACTTGCAGAGCAAATTTATACAGAATTGCGTTCTCTCTCACGCGACGTTCGCGTTGGAGTTGTTTACGGCGGTGTTGGATATGGCGCCCAACTACACACTCTAAAGAAGGGAGTAGACATACTTGTAGCCTGTCCGGGAAGACTTGAGGATCTAATTCAACAAAAAGCGGTGAACCTCTCTTCAGTGGAAAAAGTCGTACTCGACGAGGCTGACCGTATGGCAGATATGGGATTCATGCCCTCTGTTAATCGTTTACTTAACCAAACCAACAAAGAGCGCCAAACCGTTTTATTCTCTGCGACTTTAGATGGGGATGTTGCACAACTAATTAAACAACACCTAAATAATCCGGTTACTCATACGGTAGGTAATGAAACTCCTGACATAACTGCAGCTCATCACATGTTTTGGAAAGTAGATAAAGACAATCGCCTTGAAGTAGCAGCTGAAACTCTTAACTTTGCATGGCCAGCTATCGTCTTCTGCAGAACCCGACATGGTGTTGATCGTCTTACAAAACAAATGTCAAAATCAGGAATCAAAGCAGCAGCTATCCATGGTGGTCGTAGTCAGAACCAAAGATCTAGAGCGCTCAACGATTTTACAAAGAATAAAGTACAAGTTCTGATTGCAACGGATGTTGCAGCTCGAGGAATACATGTAGATGATGTTGTTGCTGTAATGCACTTTGATCCTCCGGAGGATCACAAGGCGTATATTCATCGATCTGGACGAACAGCTAGAGCTGGAAGAAACGGAGTTGTAATTTCTTTGCTTTTACCAAATCAGATAAAAGAGGCAAAGAGGATGCAACAAAAGATCGACCTCCAGGAAGAAATTTCCTCACCCACTCCATTTTCGCTGAAGGACTACCTTCCCCCTATTGAAAAATCTCTGTCCGAGAACAAAAAAAATAAACCAAAGAACAACAGTTCTACTTCTGATGATTCTCTAAGGAAGCAAAAGAAGCCTCCTCACTTTCAGGAAACTAAAAAAACTCAGAATCGAAAAAAACAGAACCAGAAAAAACCGAGACGAAAAGACAGGCATCTAGCTGCGGTGGGGCCCGATGGACCTAACCGTAAAGCTCGCCGCGCCCACCTTCAAAGAAATTCTGCGTATGAGGATGAACGGTTATTGCCTACTTCTCGCGTAGACTTTGCAAATCGTGCCAACCACGGCCCGGTTAATAAATCAAAGAAAGTGAATACCATGCCACGTGGCACAGTAAAATTTTTTAATTCTGAAAAAGGATACGGTTTTATTTCCGTCGAAGAAGGCGAAGACGTCTTTGTTCATTATTCAAATATTGATGGTTCTGGCTATAAAAGCTTGGATGAAGGACAAGAAGTAGAATTTGAAGTTGGCGAAGGACGCAAGGGACCAGAAGCCCTTGAGGTTCGTAAAGTCTGAACAAATACGTTCAGTAATAAGTTGAAACCCTGATTAATATCAGGGTTTCTTTATTAATAACGACAATTTAGTTCACCCAGACGCGAAGGCACCCGTCTCCATCTTGAGACGGGCGCAATCCAGAGATAACTATTTGATCCCCGAGTTAACGATTCCCTACGGGAGACGCTTGAGTTTCCGTCAAGCACGTACACCCAATCGTGAACTGCTTCCATTCTCGCGTTGAATAACGAGAGATGCAAAAATATTTTTCCCTTTGCTTTAATTTGCCTCTAACAGTAAGTTCCTTTAGCAGAAACAAAGGAGCACATAGTGGGAACTCAGTGGATAATTGAAGGAACTATTGATCCGAGATGGCCAATAAACACTCGGGGGAACGTGGGTGAAGTATTCCCCGAAGTAGTTACTCCCTTAAGTTATAAATTGGGTGTACTTTCTGGCGAAAAAGCTTGGCGAGAGGCTTACCGAACTCTTGGTTTATTGAAATCAAATGATTTCTCTTCGTCAGATCCTGTCATCATCGGCCTTTACGGAGGATATGTCTATTTAAACCTTTCCTATTTGCGAATGATGGGTGTTCGCGCTCCAGGTAGTTCAGCAGAAGCTATCGATGTCTCATTCTTTGGGGAGGGAAACCCGCCCAAATATGTTCCAAAGAAAGGTGATAAGAGTTTTTTCTCTTCGCTGAAGATTCTGAAAGTAGTTCTCAATGCATTAAATGCAAACGAACTACCTGACATCGTTACAGAGAGTTTTGAAATAGCTTCAGAGTACGAGAAAAAACGCCCCTCACTTGACGCACCTGATAAAGAATTGATTGATTTTCTTCACACCTTTCCCGATGCCTTCTTCCCTGCTTTCAGGAACCATATGCTTTCTTCAGCTCTCGCTGCTGTTGTATCAGGGACTCTCGCTGATGCAAGCGCTGCTGCTGGAGAGCCTGGGCTAGTCACACATTTGGTTGGGGCTTCAGGAGATGTGCATTCTGCACAATATTCAAACGATCTTTACCGGATAGCGAAGTCTGTAAAAGAGATGCCTGTTGTTGATGCGGAATTTGATTTAGGAGTAGAGGGATTATTGGAGCGTCTAGAAGGCAAACCAGAAGCTGAAAAGTTCTTTGATTTGTTTCAGGATTTCATAGATGCGCATGGCCATCGCGGGCCAAACGATTGGGAAATTTCTTCAAGGAATTGGGAGAACACACCCGAATTAGCGTTAATGGCACTAGATCGTATGAGAATTGCAGAACATGATCTTTCGCCTTCTCTTCGACTCGAAGATAACGAGCAGAAACGCTTAGCTGCAGCAGAAAAAGTTCGTCCTCATCTTGGTTTATTGGATCGAATCCAGTTTGACAAGGCACTCAAAGCTGCTCCTTTTTGGGCACAAGCACGCGAAGCTACTCGTGATCGCGCTGTTCGAGTCAATCTTCCAGCGAAACAGGTGTATCGTGAATTGGTTAGAAGAGCAGCTGAGCGTGGCGGTAACCCCGATCCTGTAAGGGTGGCTCTACTAGATCCTTTTGAAGAACTTCCAGATTACTTAGAGAGTCCAGAAAACTATGTTTCAGTAATTGAGGAAAGGGGCATTCTTTTTGATCGTTTTTCTGAAATCACTCCCCCGTTCTTTATCAGTTCCCAAGAGGAGGTTCTCACCCTCGAAGAGTCAGAGAAAATAAAAGAGTCGGTTGACGCCATTCAGCCCAGTAAAACGGGGGATGTTCTCGTTGGTAATGCGGGTAGTAGTGGGATAGCTAGAGGTCGAGCCCGTATCGTTATGGATCCTGCTGATGCTCTGAACCTAGAACCTGGTGACGTGCTTGTCGCTCCATTAACTGATCCTGCATGGACTCCATTGTTTCTGCCCGCGGGAGCGGTTGTTGTGAACGTAGGGGCGTTGATGTCTCATGCGATTATTGTTTCTCGGGAACTTGGCATTCCTTGTGTTGTTGCCGTAGAAGGCGCTACAGAAAAAATTCCTGAAGGAGCAATGGTTGAAGTGGACGGGACTGCTGGCACGGTCACGCTACTCAGCATCTCAGAATCCTAAGTCATCGTTCTCGTAGTATTTCGTTTCAAAGAATTCAAAGTTTCGAATGCGGTCATGTAGCCAAGATTCATGAGTTGTGGCGCTTCACGAAAATCGTCATCTATTCCGTGATTATCAAGAGGTAAACGAAAATGTATTACCTCTATTCCTTCAGGAATATCTCTCCACTCCTGACGCGTTACCTCTGCCGTAGCGGCTCGGAATCCGGTCATCATAATCGACAAAGCTGTTTGCTTTTCCGGTGGTAGGAAGCCCGCAGCTACATCAAAAACAACAAGTCGTGCTGGACGTAAAGAACAGGCGTACCGTAGTGGAATATTTGAAACGACCCCTCCATCAAGGTGATAGTCACCGTCAGAAAGTTCTATTGCTGGTAAGGCGCCTGGCATCGCTGCTGAGGCACAAAGCAAGTCAACCGCTGGTCCTTTACGCCACCAAACTTGCCTCCCTGTAGATGCCGCTGTAGTCGCTAAGTGAAATGGAATTTTGGTTTGACTTATATCTTGAACCGGGATGTTCTCTGAAATGAGTTCACGAAGCCGTTCTCCATTGTCGAAACTCGGTTTCCCACGAATTATCGCTGCAAGATTACGTACAAGACTTCCTCGAATGGGTGACTTATCCGCTGTCTTTTTCCATACCTCTTCTAAAACACTTATTTGCTGCAAAGTTGGGTTCGACGCTAAAGACAAACCATTGAGCGCTCCTGCAGAAACTCCAACTATCTGGTCTGGGAATATTCCTTCTTCTAGTGCAGCGCGAAGCATCCCTACTTGTGCTGCCCCTCGTACTGCCCCACCGGAAAGAACAAAAACGGTACCTTTACCTCTTCGTTGAAGGAAGCCCCGCGTAATTCTTTTAAGAGGAAAAGTTCTGCGCATCATTTAATAGTAAATCGAGATAAGAAAATTTATTCAAAGATTGGGTCATCTTCTTCAGAAACATCTAATTTCTTGGCACTTACTCGTTGCCTTACTACCAATAACGCAACTGCGACACCTACAGCAATACCAATTATTGTTCCTGTATTTGAACTACTGCTACTCCCGGAAGACATATCTGCAGTAGCGCTTAAACTTCCAGATTCTTGTTCATCAAGTAGATCTATGTTCCACGTGAGGGTGGAACCTTCTATGGAGTCAGCATTGTGGGCTGTCACTTCACCTGGCAGAGTTACAGCAACAACAAACTCAGGTTCTGGGATATCAAATATTTCCATCATTTGTTGGAATTCAATTCCGTCGCTTTCAGCGTCTTCCGACATTCCACCTAGCCCAAGTTCCCCTATATCCATTTCCATTGAAAATGTGATTTCATCGCCTGCTACGGTGAAAGAAGGAGCAGCTTCATCTTCACTATCAGGGACTTTAAAGTCTTGGAAAGTGCCAATAAACGAATACCCGCACCAATCGTCATCTTCAAAAAGGGTTACTTCATCTGCTCCCTCTGGCGGAGCGACTCCCATTTCATCTTCGGTTACTTGTGAGCAGAAATCACCAGTGTCTTCACCACTCATCTCTGCAATCTGAGCAACTTTTTTACTGAAAAGAAAACTTCCCTCCATTGTTCCATTGCCATCTTTGTCTACTTCAAGTGACATGGTCACCTTCATACAAGAGGTCAGGATCAAAAGTACAGAAAGGAGTATCGAAATGAGGCCCAATTTTTTCATGGTTTAATCTTAGACCATGCACTAAGTTCTTTCTGTGAAGAAATTTCTTTATCTCCTACTTTCTATATCCCTCACTTACGGATGTTCGAACTCTTCGGGTGGATCGGATCAAGAAGATGTGAGTCCACCTTCCACCTCAACCACGGCGCCCTCTCTTTCTTCAACTTCTAAACCCGCACCAATTTCAACAACTACCACTTCCCCCCCTACAACTCTTGCCCCTACTACCACGACCACACCTTTAGCTGAATGCAGTGAGGACGGTCATGGCCCACCTGAGTATGCGGAACCTTTGAGTTCTCATGAGATTTGGATTGGTCAACTTGAAGACACAAGAATTGCCGACTCTGAACTTCTTGTAGAGCAAGCGTCGGTAGCTGATGGATTGATGATCGGAGACACTATTCATATTTGGTGGGTAGCTGCAGAGGATCATGTGATACATCATGGGACTTTGGAAGAAGATGTGTTTACTGACCATGGTCCAATAACTGTTGACGGGGAAGTTTTTTCTGGGATGGTTGATCCTGATGCTGTTCTTATTGATGGGTCAACTATCGGCTTGATTGTTCTAGATGGTTTTCTCCGACAAGGCCCCCCTGGTCCGATTTGCTATCTCACTTCTAATGATGGGCAGAATTTTTCTTCACAATACGCTCTACTTGATATGGAAGACCGTTTTGACCCATCCGTAGTGATTATTGAAGAAACTTGGTGGTTAGCGGTTGGAATTCTGTCGGAAGAAAACCCAAAGAGTGAAGTTTTTCGTAAAGAACCAGGTGGTACTTTTGAATTAATCACTGCTGTGACAGGAGGTGTTCCGGATCTGTCATATCAAGATGGAATGTTTCGTTTGCTGACGTGTTCCCTTGACGGAATGAGGCATCAAGTTTCTTCCGATGGAATGATCTGGGAGCAACTTGAAAATATCCGCACTCCAGGTTGTGACCCGTCAACAATAACTGGAAGTGACTATTTTCTTTTCAAAATGCAGGAAGGGACTCTTCCTCCTTTGGATTAGTTAGTGACAAATATCTATAACTAATCGTGCCGGCTCCGCAAGAGTAAACACGTTGAAAGGTGCTTCATGATCTACTCCTATTGCCCAAGTTGAGTAGCCTTCAAAATCTCCCATAAGTGATGCCTGCATCAAGTTGCTTGTTCCTGCATCAGATCCATATAAATCCCGTGGCCCGTCATACCATTCTTCCTCTGGTAACGCCCATCCACTTGAAGAAAGCATCCTGATAGTTAAGTACTCTAAACCTTCTACCTCTTCCGTTGGATCAAAACTCTCTTCTCCAACGTCTGAATCAATATAGTTTCCAGTCCACCGGATTTCCCATCCCGTTGGAGGGGTATTTCCGGGGCGGAATTCTAAAACCCAACGGTCATAACCTTCATGTGCGCCAATTCGAGCTGTTTCCTGAATGCTTGGCCCTGAGAAATCTCCTGAAGATCCGGGCCAGCCAACCGTCACTTTTGGATCAGCATCCCATGAGTCACACGCGGATACAGCCTCTTCCTCTTCAGCCTCTTCTTCTTCAACCACTTCCTCTTCAACGGCTTCTTCTTCAACCGCTTCTTCTTCAACCGCTTCTTCTTCAACGGCTTCTTCTTCAACCGCTTCCTCTTCAGCAGCAGTTGTTGGCGTTTCAGTTGTCGACGACACTTCTACTGTTTCTTCAACTACGGAACTTTTGTCTGAGGAGCAGCCAAAGGCTACAAGGGCTGTTATCAAGATGAATAATATTTTTCGCATGAGCCTACTTTACCTATTGAATCTGATGATTACTTTTACCTATCTTTTTGACTGTGACGCTCGGCGACTTGACTTATGAGCACGACCACGGACCAGAGAACAAACAAGAAAATTATTGCGCTTGGATGAAGAACTCCGGTCAGGATCCCTGTAATTAACAAGCCGACAAGTAGTAGATACAGAACTAGTTTGGTTCTTCGCATGACCATCCATCGGCAGGAACATCTAGGTACCACAAGTACTCAAAGACGACATCTGTTACGCATTCGCTGTTCGACAAGAATGCGCCATGCCCGTCCCCGTCACTTGTGATCAAAACTGCTTCGCCTATAGAGTCCGTCAACCCTCGAGCCCAATCCATAGGTGTTGCTGGATCTCCTTCTAAAGCAACCACTAAAGCGGGAGTTTCAAGTTCAGCTTTCTCTACATGCAGCGGGTCTAGTGAAGGTGGCATTCCGTAACAGTCCGTACTTGAACGCCAAAGAGAACCGAAATGTTCTAATTGATCGGCTATTTCATCCGCTGCTTCAGCTATTTCGTCTTCTGCAGGCCGTAAGGGATCATCCGTACAATTGACTAGAAATAAAACAGCATTGGAATTGTCGTAGCTTCCGTCTTCTCTCCTTCCCTCATATTCATCAAGTACACGTTGATGCATTGTCCCTGTTCCTTCTTCCAATATTTCAATAATGCCATTCTCTAAATCTGGCCACAGAGAAGGACTATAAAGAGCAGCCCCAGTGGCGAATACAAATTCTGATCTTGTGAGTTCTCGACCATTGTCGGTTGGAATATTCCCGGTTTTTAGTAATTCTGCTGCAGCAAAAAATGCTTCTTCAGCCCCCCCGTACTCTTTGAGTTCACACGACATTCGGTAAAGACAGTCCGTTGCGAATCGATTCCACGCGTTTTCAAAACCCAGACCCTGTATCGGGCTAAAGGCGCTCGGATGTTCGTCTGGAGATACCGGGCCATCGAGCACCATTGCTCGTACTCGCTCTGGGAAGAGTGACGCATACACCGCACCTATTCTTGTGCCATACGAATATCCCAGATAATTGATTTTTTCTGCTCCTATAGCTTCACGAATACTGTCCATGTCGCGTGCAACATTGTTTGTTCCAACGTGGTAGAAGAGTTCACCACTCATCTCCCTGCATTCCTCTACATGCTCTACTGCTTCAACGAAGAACTCTGTTGTGTCTTCACCATCTTCCACTAACCAATTCTCGTCACTGTCTGGATCATTGGGGCAGTTCACTTGATCGCTTGATCCAACTCCGCGTGGGTCGAACCCTATTACATCAAAATTAGAAGAAAAGGCCCATTCCCAGATTTCACCGTATTCCCCTACTAATTCAACTCCTGATCCACCTGGTCCGCCAGGATTAATGAGTAGCGGACCTAAATAAGGTTCACTTATCGCTGATATACGAATTAATGCAATATTTATGAGTCCGTCATTTGGGTCAGAATAGTTAAGTGGAACTTGAAGATCGCCACATTCATAAATTCCGTAGCAAGTAGCCCATTCAATGTCTTCAGGGATGAAGATCGGATCAGAAGCGGTTTCTGATTCTGTTTCAGTAGTCGTCGTGTCTGGTTGTGTCGTTGTCATGGATTCCAGTGTTGTAGTAGAAGCTACTTCTTCTGGCTCTGTGCTGGGTTCTGATTCTGATTTTTCACTTGAACAGGATGCAGCCAACAAAAGAATTGTCAAGCAGAGAAGAAATTTTTTTGACTTCATTTATTCCATTCCTTGCGTAATCGAGTCCAAGTATCCATTAAAGATTCAGGAAGTACTCTTGCTCCTGCAACTGTTGTTGAAAAATTTGTATCGCCTGACCAGCGGGGAAGACAATGAACATGGAGATGTTCTGGGATTCCTGCGCCCGCTGCTTTTCCTTGATTGAGACCAACGTTGATGCCGTCAGGTTTATAAGCTCTTTCTAAAGATTGCACGGTTCTTCTAACGAGGTTCCAGAGTTCATTGTGTTCTTGGTCTGTGAGGTCAGTTAGGTTCTCTACTTCTCGAAATGGAATGACCATTGTGTGCCCTGTGGTGTAGGGATAAACATTCAGTAAAGCGAAGCAGGTTTCTCCGCGGTGAATAATAAGAGTTTCTTCGTCTGGAAGGCCGCTTTTTTCTATGGCTGAAAAGATTGAGATTCCTTCCGGGATATCAATCAATGACTGTTGATTATTTTCACCTTTTATGTATGCCTGTCTCCATCCAGCCCATAGATGTTCTAAGTTGCTCACTGGCGTTCTTCGACTTCTGCGGTTAATCGGGAAAGAAATTCGGTAAACGGCAGATCACGTTCCGGTTCGTCAGACCCACGAACATTCTCTCCTACTGTTTCGTTGGCCACGTCATCTTTTCCTACTACGAGAACATGCGGGATTTTTTCAACTTTTGCTTCTCGAACTCTCTTACCTAAGGGGTCGGTTGCTGCTTCAATCGTGGCTCGGAATCCAGCAGTGGTTAGTTTTTGGAGTAATTCGTGGGCGTAGTCATCATGTTCTTCTGCGATCGGCAAGATCCGAACTTGTTCTGGGGCTAACCAGGTGGGGAACGCTCCTGCGTAGTGTTCTAGTAAGACTCCAAAGAATCTTTCTATCGATCCCATTAATGCTCGATGGATCATTACGGGCCGATGACGATTTCCATCTGTTCCTACGTATTCGAGCTCGAAACGTTCTGGCAGATTGAAATCGAGTTGGATTGTGGAGAGTTGCCATGATCGACCAATGGCATCGGTGATGTCTACATCTATTTTTGGACCGTAGAAGGCTCCTCCTCCTTCATCAACGATGTATTCCAAATTGGCTGATTCCAAGGCTGCCCTTAGTCCATCTGTGGCTGAGTTCCAAAGTTCATCTTCTCCAACAGATTTTTCTTGTGGGCGGGTAGACAACTTGGCTTGAAAATCAGTGAACCCAAATGCTTGGAGAACGGAAAGAGTGAAATTAAGAAGAGAAGCAAGCTCTTTTTCTATGTCTTCACGAGTGCAGAAAATATGGGAGTCGTCTTGAGTGAATCCACGACTTCTTAATAAGCCGTGGATAGCTCCTGAGAGTTCATACCGGTAAACCGTTCCTAATTCAAAAAACCGTAAAGGCAGTTCACGGTAACTGCGTTGGCTGCTTTGGTAGACCGCTACATGAAATGGGCAGTTCATTGGCTTGGGGTAATAAGATGCCCCATCGAGTTCCATTGGGGGGTACATTCCTTCGGCGTAGAAATCTAAATGCCCGCTCGTTTCCCAGAGAACAGATTTAGCAATGTGGGGACTGTAAACGAAGTCATATCCCCCAGCTTCGTGTCGTTCCCGGCTGTAGTCTTCAATTATCTTTCGAACAAGTGCCCCTTTGGGATGCCATACTGCTAAACCAGGCCCAAGCGTTTCTGGCCAAGAAACCAGATCTAGATCGGAGGCGAGTCGTCGATGATCTCTTTTTTCAGCTTCAACTAACCGTTCTAGGTGTTCTTTTAAATCTTTTTTATTAGCCCAAGCCGTTCCATAGATCCTTTGTAGCATTGGCCTATTTGTGTCACCACGCCAATAAGCCCCGGCTACCTTTTGTAAAGCAAAGTGTCCAAGCCTCCCCGTGGAGGGAACATGAGGCCCTAAACACAAATCAATAAAACCTTCGTCATTCTGGTAGTAGCTCACGGTTCCATCTGAATTAACTTCTGAAGATAGTTCCTGATCACTTCCACCTGAAGAAACTTTCTCGATGATCTCTTTCTTATATTCGTGATTAGAAAAAAGTTTTAGTGCTTCATCCGTTGTTATTTCATGCCGATGAAATTTCTGATCAGCCTTAACGATTTCTCGCATCTTTTTTTCAATCACTTCAAGATCTTCAGGATTGAAGGAAGCATTGCCTGGTAAATAAAAATCGTAATAAAACCCATTCTCTATAGGAGGACCTATGGCGTAGGTAGCATCTGGCCAGAGGTCCAATACTGCTTGGGCTAGTACGTGAGCAGTTGAATGCCTTAGGACTTCTAGCCCTTCTTCAGTTTCCTGAGTGACTATCGCTACTACATCCCCATCTTCTAACGGGGCACTTAGGTCATGAAGTTCTTCGTCTTTTTTAACTACGAGGGCAGCCTTCGCTAATCCTGCACCTATGTCAGCCGCAAGGTCGTGCCCCGTGGAACCTTCTGGCAAGGTTCGAGAAGAGCCATCTGGAAGGGTTATTTTTATATCACTCATACTGTCTTGAGAATAGTCAATGCAGGGGGCAATCTTGTGGGAATAAAAGTCTGTCACATATTTTCGCCTCTGACAGGTAAGGTCTTGATAGAGGATAACTAAAAAATTAGGTCATGTATGGGAGAGTTGCATGGGTATTCTTGACGATAAGAAGTTGTTGATAACCGGTGTTCTTACTGATGCTTCATTGGCATATTCTGTTGCTCGTTTAGCTCAAGAACAGGGTGCGGAGATCATTTTGACTGGGGCTGGTCGTGGAATGCGTCTGACTCAACGAACCGCTAAGAAGCTTCCTGTAGTGCCAGAGGTGCTTGAATTTGATGTCACGTCAGCCGAGCAAGCCTCCGCTTTACAAAATGAACTAACTGAATCTTGGGGTCGAATAGATGGAGCTTTACACGCCATAGGTTTCGCTCCTGAAGCTTGCCTTGGGGAAGATTTCATGACCCCTACTTGGGAAGACGTGTCGGTAGCTATGGAAATTTCTGCCTACTCGCTAAAGACTGTTGCTGAAGTCGTCCGCCCTTTAATGACTGATGGTGGTTCTATTGTGGGTCTGGATTTTGATGCACGTTTTGCTTGGCCGGCTTACAACTGGATGGGGGTAGCAAAAGCTGCTTTAGAGTCAACTTCTCGTTACTTAGCGAAATCTCTGGGAGCAGAGGGCATACGCGTAAATATGGTTGCTGCTGGACCTATCCGAACTATGGCTGCAAAAAGTATCCCCGGTTTCGCTGCGTTTGAGGAAGTTTGGGGTGAGCGATCTCCACTTGGGTGGGATATTCACGATCCTGATCCAGTAGCACGTGCATGTGTTGCATTGCTCTCTGATTGGTTTCCATCAACTACCGGTGAGATGATTCATGTAGATGGAGGCTTCCACGCCATAGGAGCCTAAAGAGATTTAAAGAACCTCAGCATCTGTTTCGTCTTCAAACTCTCCTACTAATTCCTCAACAACGTCTTCCATCGTTACAAGTCCAACAGTTTCTGAAACAGGATTCTGCAACACCACTAGATGGTTCCTGTTGCTTCTCATAAGTAGCAATGCATCCTCTTGGGTTATGTCTGGTGAAACTATCGCTAATTCTCGGATTGAGCCTTCTGGAAGAATTGAACTTTGCATCTCTGGTCCGTACTGAAGAAGATCTTTCGCGTGCACCATTCCAATTATGTCATCGAGAGTCTCCCCTATAACCGGCATTCGTGTGTGGCCACTCTTTAAGATCTGTTGTTCTATTTCGGCAATTGTCATTTCTTTATTCACTGCAACTATTTCTTCCCGAGGAATAGCTATCTCTTGAATCGGGTGAATTCCTAGGTCCAATGCACTGGTAAGTAACTCGTGTTCAAATTCATCGATAGACCCTTTTTCATGTGATGAATCAAAAATTGCTGAAAGTTCTGAAACACCTAGAGCATGATTGATTTCATCAACTGGGGTATAGCCAAATGGTTTAACAAGAAGTGTTGACAATTTGTCTAATATCCAAATGAGTGGGGTCATAGATAAAACAAATACTCGATGTATAGAAATCAGTCGCTGCAAAGTATTTTCTGGAGCAGTCACCGCAAGATTTTTTGGCACCATTTCCCCGAGAAGTAACTGTACGATGCCAGCAAAACCTATTGCAGTGATCCAACTAATGCTTTCAGCCAGAGTTTCTGAGGCCCCGAAGAGTTCTACCACGGGTTGGATTAACCGACCAATAGAAGGTTCAGCGGTAATTCCTAAAATCACACTGCTTGCCGTGATACCTAGCTGCGCACCAGAAACTTGACGCCGGAGATCTTTGTGTGCTTCTAACGCTCGGCGAGAACTCTTCTTTCCATTCTTCGCAGCTTCTTGTAGACGAAGGGGTCGGCTTGCTATTAAAGCAAATTCAACAGCAACAAAAATTGCGTTTACAACTATTAGAAGAATTACGGCAATGAAAATCATGACGAAGTAACCCTTAACGTGATAATTCGTCTTCTCGTAACTTCGACTACCTCTATTGTCCATTGTCCGTCTATGACTTTTTCACCAGGTTCGGCCAAATGCCCTAGTCTCTCTAAGACAAATCCAGCGAGAGTTTCGTACTGTCCTTCAGGTATTTTGAATCCTGTTGAGTCAAATACTTCTTCAAAGTTGAGGCGGCCTGCGACAAGAAAGCTTCCTGGGTTCTCCAGTTCTGCTTCAGCCAAATCGTTGTCATATTCGTCTTTTATTTCTCCTAAAATTTCTTCTAATAAGTCTTCTAGAGTGATAATCCCAGAAGTTGCTCCGTGCTCATCTATCACTACAGCCATCTGTGTCCGACGATTTTTCATATCAGACAGAATTTCTTCTAGTTTTCTTGTTTCTGGAACAGCAAGAATGTCTCGCATAATTTCGGATACATGTGTGCTGCGTCTTTCTTCTGGTGAGAGTCGATAAACCGACTTGACATGGACAACCCCTATGATGTCGTCGAGGTCCTTATCAAATACTGGAAATCTTGACCGGCCAGTGTCTAAAGCATGGGTAATAAGATCGGAGACCTGCGTTGCTCTTTGTAAGGCATCAATGTCGACTCTTGGTATTAATGCATCGACTGCGGTCTTGTCGCTAAAACGTAACGAACGAGTGAGCAGTGAAACTTCTTCTGGGTCTAAAACACTCGAAGCTCTTTCAGTGATCAGTGTTTCAAGTTCTTCCGAAGTTCGTGAGGTATCTATTTCGTCTCTAGGTTCAACACCGAATCGGCGCACAACAGAGTTAGCTGTGCCGTTGAGTAGCCGCACTAAAGGACGCACTAAGACGCTGTATCCGGCTAACAGGGGAACTAACTTTCGTGAAGTTGCTTCTGGTGCCGCGAGTGCGATGTATTTTGGAACCTGTTCGCCGATAATTAAATGAAGAACTGTTGCAACAAAAATGGCCAGGAGAACACTCAATCCAGTGGGGTGGTCATCGCCAGTTAACAATCTTGCCATTGTTGGTTCAGCGACAAAGCCCAGCATCAAAGCCGACAACGTAATACCGAATTGACATCCTGACATAGTTAGAGTCAGACGCTGTAAAGCACGTAAAAGAGATCGATGTACTCGGCTACCTTGGTTTGCTTGTGCTTCTACTCGGGCTCGATCTAGAGCTAGCAGGCTGAACTCAGCTGCCACGAAACTCGCGTTGAGCACCAAGAGTGCTGTCATGATGAGAAGACCAGAGACGGTGTTCATTAAGTCTTTACTTTAGCGAAATGAAAAGCAGGCTCATAGTTGAGCGTGAAAAGAGTTAGTATCAAATTTGGTATGACTCCTATAGAGATTTTTTTAGTCATTTCGATATTTATTATTGCCGCTGCAATTCAAGGCTCTATTGGTTTTGGGGCGAATCTCTTCGCTGTTCCGCTTTTGGCTCTCATTAATCCTGAACTCATACCAATTCCCATTTTAATTGTGAATCCAATCATGAATTTAATGTTGGCGTGGCGTGAACGCGGGAATGTTGATCGACCTGCGTTAGTCTCCGCCTTAATAGGTCGAATACCTGGAGTCGTTCTTGGAGTATTAGCTTTGAGTCTGATCTCCACCGACCGCTTAGGGCTCCTCTTTGGGGTTCTTCTTTTAGTTGCTATTGCTCTACAAGTAAGTGGTCTTTCTTTGCCTCGGAGTAGAAAGACTGTGACTCTTGCTGGTGGGGTAAGTGGATTTATGGCTACATCAGTGGGCGTCGGTGGACCACCAATGGCTTTGGCTTTGAAGGATCTGCCTGGTCCTTCGTTTCGAGCGACAATGTCTCCTTACTTTGTCATTGGATCTTCCATATCTATCTTTGGGCTTATCTTGGGTGGTCAATTCGAGTTGAGTGACATTTGGAACTCTTTACTTTTGCTGCCTGCCGCTGTGATTGGAGTTTTGATTTCAGGTCCTTTACGTTCTCGTGTTGATTCTGGAAAGATTGCTTTCTTCATTTACATTCTTTCAACTGCGGGGGCTATCGCTCTCCTTTTGCGTTCTCTTTTCTAGTTAGTTATGTCTGACTGTGTAATTCGATTTGAAGGAGTTGAACGACAATTCGCTGGAGTTTCTGCTTTAAAAAAGATTTCCTGGAAGGTAGAGCCGAATCAACATTGGGTTGTTCTCGGGCCGAATGGTTCTGGGAAAAGCACTCTGCTTCAAATTGCTGGCCTGCACCTTCATCCTTCTCGAGGTGAAGTCACAGTCCTTGATCAGATTCTCGGACGAGTAGATATTCGTGGATTAAGAAGCAAAGTTGGTTTCATTTCGGCTTCTTTATCAAATTCTTTTCGTTCTACTATCAAAGCTCGTGATGTAGTTATGACCGCTAGGTATGGTGCTCTTGAACCTTGGTGGCATTCATATTCTGATGATGATCGTGACCGCGCGTGCTCTCTACTTGATCTCGTTGGATGCGGTAATAGAACTGAGCACGATTTCGGTGTTTTATCTTCAGGAGAGAAGCAGCGTGTTCTTCTTGCCCGCTCCCTAATGACTGATCCCGATCTTGTTTTACTAGATGAGCCGGCAGCGGGTTTAGATCTCGGAGGAAGAGAAGAATTATTAGCTTCTCTTACTTCATTAATCTCTGCCTCTTCTGGGCCCTCAGTTATTTTGGTAACCCATCATGTAGAAGAAATACCTGAAGGTTTTACTCATGCGGCGTTAATGTCAAATGGTCAGATGATTAAACAGGGGAAAATAGAGGAAGTGATGAGTGGAGAGAACTTGAGTCAGTGCTTTGAACTTCAGATTTCGCTTTCAAACGAAAGTGGCCGTTATTTCGCAAAAGTAGTTGATAAGAAATGACACACCATGTAGTGATTTTTTCTGGTGGTCCTGTTCCTTTGTCTCTTCCGGAATTAGATGCAGATTTTGTTATTGCGGCTGATCATGGCGCAGATCATGCTTTGAAGTTCGGATACGGCGTTGATTTACTTGTGGGTGATCTTGATTCTGTGACGAGCGTGGGTGAATCTTCCGCGAAGAAAGTTGTGCGGCATCCAATAGATAAAGATTTCACTGATCTTGAATTGGCTTTATCGGAGGCCTCAAGTCTTGGTGCAAATAAGGTCACTGTTGTAGGGACTTTTCAAGGGCGGGCTGATCATTCATTCAATAACTTGTTAGTTCTTGTTAGCCAGGAGTGGGCGCACATGGCGATAACTGTATTTATTGATGAGTCCCAAGTTTGGGTTGTTCATGATTCTCTTGAAGTTGTTCTCCCTCTGGGCACGACGGTGAGTCTTCTTCCAGTCGGAAATGAAGCTTCTGGTGTTACTACTTCTGGATTGCAGTGGTCTCTTCATGATGAAAGCCTTTTGTTGGGTGAAGGTCGCGGTATGTCTAACTGTTCAGTGCAAGAAAAAGTGGGAGTGTCCGTGCGTTCCGGGGTGCTTTTAGTTTTTGCCAACCAAGCTGGAAAAGAGTGATCGGAGTACTCTTCAACAATGTCACTTATTGAAGTTTCCCCGTGCACTCCTAATCTTGGAGCGACCATCACTGGTGCGGATCTTTCTAAGGACTTGAGTGATAGCGATGCTGATTTTCTTTATGACGCTCTTTTAAAGCACCTTGTACTTTTTTTTCATGATCAACACGTGACTCCAGAACAACTCAGTGGTTTTGCTAGTAATTTTGGCCCTCTCCAAGGAAGGCACCATACTTATGAAGCTCTTGAGGGATTTGAGCATGTCACGGTCTTAGATATGGGTCCGGAGAATCCTCCTGATAGTGCCGAATGGCATGCTGACCTCACGTTCAGTCAAGACGCTGCTTTTGCCTCAGTGTTGCAGGGCATAGAAATTCCTTCGGTGGGTGGTGACACTCTGTGGGCAAATTGTTTCGCTGTTCATGATGCTTTGCCTTCTGGTTTGCGAAAAGACTTAGAGGAACTTTCTGCAGTTCATGACATGGGTTCTTTTCGGTCTCATGCTTATAAATCTGGGGGTGTTGATGGGATTAATGAACGTATGGAGTCTGTGGGTTCTGCAGTTCATCCGATTATTGATCATCATCCAGTTACTGGACGCCCGTTTGTGAATGTGAATGAAACCTTCACTGTTCATATTTTGGGTATGACTCAACCAGAAAGTAGACGCTTATTGAACTATTTGCTTGACCTCATTAATCGTCCGCAATTTCATGTTCGCCTTCGGTGGCAACCAGGAACTATCGCTCTTTGGGATAACCGAGGCTCACAACATTACGCTGTTGATGACTATTTTCCTGAACGTCGAGTTATGCATCGTGTGGTCGTGGAGAGCGATGTGCGCCAACCCAATAGTTAGGAAAGGTGCTATCCCATTGTCGTGCAGTATTCAGGTTTGACAACTGCTGTTATTCGATCCTCTAACCGGCCGACATGCTCACGAGGAAACTCGTCTTTTCCCCAATATTTCTTCGCCATCTGATCAAGAAATTCAACCGCTCCTTCTGTTTCCCATTCCACTAATGCCCCGCGTATCTCCAAATACCGTTCTGGATTCTCTGGGTCTGTGGCTGAGAGCGCGATTTTGCTGTTTTTGTTTAGGTTCCTCCATTTTTGGCGACCTATTTTGTGAGGGAAACGTATATATATGCCGTCATAATCAGCCCATACCGGAGAAGCCTGTGGTTCGCCGTTAGGCCCAACAGTAGCGACATGCCAAATAGAGGGTTTTTCTAAAAGATCACGGTGTGTTTCAGGAATACTATTCATCATTGCAGAACTCTATCTTTTCTTTAAAGTAGCTACCCAGCCACCGAGGCCTGTTCCTGGTAGATGGTCTCCGTATTCTTGAGAAAGAATCTCTAATAGTCCTTCTTGTGAAAGTTTCTCTAGTTTTTCGTCTACTTGATCCTCTGCCCAATATTTCTCATTTAGGCCTATGACTAACAGTCCCCCAATTTTTATGATTCGTAGCATTTCACGTATTGCTTCGGTTCTTACATGAGCGAAACTGAGAACCCCAACAGCTACTGCAGCGTCGTAGGTTTCTGTTTCAATTTCTAGTTTGTGATTAATATCAGCTTCGAAAAGTCTTTGATAAGAGTTTGTTTCTTTAGCTTTCTTCAGCATTAATGGCGAAAAATCGCATCCTTCAATATTGTTGAAATCATGTTTTTGTAGTGCTAATCCTGAGAGTCCAGTTCCACATCCTATATCTAGGACTCTTATGTTTTTTTCCGGAGCATAGGTTGTGAGTGCTTCTGCGCATCTTTGTGGCTGAGCATAATTATTTTCTATGAGTTCTTGATCGTATGTTTCTGCCCACTCTTGATAATGGGCGAGAGTGTCATCTGGCGTTTCTAATGTGTATGACTGACTTAAGAATTTTTTTTCTACCATTTTGAGATCACTTATTTGGGATTTTGTCGTTTGATGGGTTGGAGTTTTCGGTAAGTCATGCATCTCCACATCCATTCGCTGGGTCCGAAACGGAAGTTTGTGAGCCATGCTTGTGACCAAATGAGTTGTAATGCCCAAACGAGAATTATGAATATTGCGACAGCGCCGCGACCGAGTTCTCCTCTTTCAAAAATGGTCGAGAAAACGGTCACTCCGATGATTGTTTGGGTTAGATAGTTAGTTAATGCCATCTGGCCTACTGAGCGAATACGGGTATGTAATGGCGTTGTGGGTTTTTTATCCCAGAGGGTTATGAGTGAGATGAATGCCAGCGCCATAGGCATAGTTGCTGCGTCGTTCGGTAGTTGACCCACAATGGCTATGTCTGTTTTATAGTTAGCGGCTGCTTGCCAAATAACTCCAGTAGTTGCGAGTGGTATTCCAAGACCTAGTCCCCAGATCGCAGTTCGGGTGTAGAGAGATTTTTCTTTTTCTCCAGACATGAAACCTATTCGGTAAAGCGCTACCCCGATCAGCATTGCTCCGAGAGATCTAAGGCCGATGTTGCTGATAAACCAAAGTCCGACAGCATCGCTCATTGCGCCGCCTTCTATCCAGTATCCCGCTCCAAGTTCATTCACTGGATCACTGATCGTGAGTTGAGTTGCTATTCCTATGAGAATTGCTAAGGCGAACATTCCTCCACCGAGCAGTAATAAGAATTTTGGTTTCTGCTTCCTTAAGAGGAGGAGTATTGGTGCACATATTGCATAGATGCGGAGGATGTCGCCTTCCCATAACCATGCATGGAATCCTCCGATTACGAGGAGTAAGAAATTACGCCAAAGGCTTAATGGAATGTGGCGTTTGCCTTTTGCTGCGGCTCGGTCTGCGAATAATACGATTCCTGCTCCAAAGAGCATGGAAAATATGGCCATAGCTTTTTGATCAATGAAGATTTCCCCAAAAATGCCTACTATCCAGTCAATTACATTGTTTGTCCCTAGGGCGTCAAGTTTGTAGTAGGAGACATCTCCGATGCCGTACATCACAGCATTCATGATGAGAATACAGAGTGTTGCTATCCCGCGGACAGTGTCTAAGTTAGTTATTCGGTCATTTTGTGTAACTGGCCCAGACATATCTGATAAAGATATCGTTTTTCCTCAGTTCTCGTTCCAGATAACTTGGAATCATGCTGTTGGTTGACTGTCCTCAATGCGGAGAGGAAGAGAATCTTTCTGGACATATTTCTGGTGAGCCGGGTGAAGAAGTAATTGAGGTTTCGTGTGGCGCGTGCGGTTTCTCTTGGGTGAGAGATCGGACACCTACATGCCCTACGTGTAGTTCTACCGATCTTCGCCAAGCGGCACGCTCAATTGTTGAGAAGTCTCGTGGCACTCAATTATCTATTCAATCTATTGAAGTGATTTATTTGTGCCCCGTGTGTGATGCGGCTGATCTAGCTACGTGGAATCAGTCAAATACTCCCCTTCGTCCTCGAGAAATGCCGGTTAGTGAAGATTAGAGACTTATTCCTCTACTAAACGTTTTGCTAATGATTGCAATCCAGCGATGAGAGATCCTTTGATTAGTACGACATCTCCGTCTGTTAGTTCTGAAAGGGATTTATCGATATCTTCTTCGGGTTCTTGCCCGTAAAGATCAGTTCCTACCGTTAAAAGTTCTAACTGTAGTGATTGAGCGTATTCGGCAACTTCTTTGTGCGCTGGTGAGGATTGGGCTCCTAGTTCTGCCATGAGTCCTAGCACCGCTACTTTACGTCCAGATTTTTTGACGGAGGCTAATGCTTCAAGCGCGGCTTTGGTAGAAACAGGGTTTGCGTTATACGCGTCATTGATTACTAATAGACCCGAGGGCGCGGTTTGGAATTCCATTCGTGCCGGAGAAAGTGTTCCCTCACTTAGTCCGGCACTTATTTCTGAAAGATCCATGTTCAGGAAAAGACCTATTGCTGATGCAGCTAGTGCATTTGGGATCATGTGCTTTCCTCGAACTTGGAGAAATACTTTTTCTCTTCCCCAAGGTGTTTCGATTTGAAATGAAGGGCGCAACTCTTCATCAAGTTCTATATCGGAGGCTCGTATTTCTCCTTTTTCTCCAAAAGTGAGTGTCTGGGCGCGAGTTCGCGTTGCTTGTTTCATTACTTCTTGATTATCTGCATTAAGGATTGCGCAGCCATTTGCAGGCAAGTTTTCGATTATTTCTCCTTTAGCTACGCCCACTGCTTCAATAGATTTGAATATCTCTGTGTGAGCTGCCCCAACAGTGGTTATTACTCCTATATCTGGTTTCGCTATAGAACAAAGTTTGTTTATGTCCCCTACATGACGAGCGCCCATTTCTGTTATTACTGCTGTTACTTCTTCTGGGGTGTTAAGCAGCGTGAGTGGGACGCCTATTTCATTGTTGAATGACCGTGGACTTGAATGAGTTGTTCCGCGTTGACTAAGCACTGATGTAGTTAGATCTTTTACTGATGTTTTTCCTACTGAGCCTGTTATTCCGATTACGGGAGATTGAATAGATGTTCTTGCTGCTGCGCCAAGGCTCAGTAAAGCAGAAGCGGTGTCTTCTACTTGTATAGATGTTGCGTCCGTTACTTGTTTCCCGCTTGTTAGGTAGGCGGACGCTCCAGCTTGCACTGCTTGAGCGATGTAGTCATGACCGTCTCGTTCTGCTACTAGAGGAACAAAGAGAGAACCGGGCGTTACGGTTCGGGAATCTTGCGTTGCGCCGTCGAGTTCTAGATCTTTTCCGTCTATTTTTCCGTCTACGACTTGCGCTACTTGCGCAACAGTGAATCTCATATAACGAGTCTCACAGGCTTAGGAGATGAAGTGGTGCCACCCCTCCACTTTAGACTGCCTCTACCATGCCTATATGGACAAATATTATTTAGTTGTTCTTTTTGGTGGACGTAGTGCTGAACATGATGTGTCGTGTGTTTCTGCTCGACATGTGTTGACTGCAGCAGATCCGGACCGTTATGAAATAATTCCCGTCGGTATAGATAAAGAAGGCAAGTGGTCTCTCTCCACTTCTTCTTTGGAATCTCTCAAAAGCGGCAACTTCTCTGATGGACTTGATCCTGCTGGAATCGATTGGGATCCTCTTCCTGAATTAATGAAGTTACGTCGTTCTGGTACAACCGTCGTGTTTCCCCTTCTTCACGGTCCTTTAGGTGAGGATGGAACGATACAAGGCTTGCTAGAAATCGCTGATATTCCGTATGTAGGTAGCGGAGTTTTAGGTTCAGCTTTGGCAATGGACAAATTAGCTGCGAAAGACGTGCTCAATCATCATGGAATTCGTCAGGCTCGGCATCGTGGAATTCATGCTGATGACTTACCTCCGCTTAAAAGTGAGGGTTCGATCGCTTTATGTTCAAACATTTTTGAAGACTTAGGACCCAGAATTTTTGTTAAGCCCGCAAATCTTGGATCTTCTATAGGTGTCTCCGTAGCTGAAGATATTGAAGAGTTAGAGAAATCTCTTGCTTTTGCTGCCGCATACGATGAGTGGGTTCTTATTGAAGAAGCGATTTCTGGCCGGGAAATTGAACTAGCGGTTCTCGGTGACCGAGTGCCGCAAGTTTCAGGTCCAGGAGAGATCCGTCCCGGAGCAGAATTTTATGATTATGCCGACAAGTATGAAGATGGAAGTGCTGAACTTATTGATGACCCGGAACTTGATCCTGAAACTGTAGTTGCTCTTCAAGAAACTGCTGCGAAAGCTTTTCTTGCTCTGCGGTGTTCAGGCATGGCGAGAGTAGATTTCTTTGTTTCTTCAAATAACGAAATAGTTCTTAACGAGGTGAACACCATTCCGGGTTTTACGCCAATTTCTATGTATCCAAGATTATGGGAAAAATCTGGTCTTTCTTATACTGGTCTTATTGATCGTCTTGTGGATCTTGGCATCCAACGTCACCTGAGGAAGAGACGGAATACGGCTAGATAGTTTGCTTCTCGAGCGGTGTCAAAGATGTTCGTAAGAAACTAAGTAGTTCTTGACGTCTTTGAGCTGCTGGGCGTAGCACTCGTTCAACGCCTGCAGTTCGCAATATTTCGATCTCTGTTGCTAAACCTACAACTGTTGAATAAGCGCTGAGCAATACGAGTTGAGCATCGGTTCTTCTCATCCGTCCTGATTCCATCTCTTCTTCCATCCAAGCAATTGCTCT
>CEPW01018520.1_pt1 | contig 25778 bp, 32 predicted proteins | sample 356211 | NCBI WGS metagenome assembly CEPW01 (sample SAMEA2620021, study PRJEB7988) | marine metagenome | biome: marine biome (ENVO:00000447); feature: deep chlorophyll maximum layer (ENVO:xxxxxxxx); material: "saline water (ENVO:00002010), including plankton (ENVO:xxxxxxxx)" | depth 25 m
AACAACGATGCGGAAGCGCTTCTTGGTTGGATCTGGAGCACCCGACTGGGTTCCAGTCCTGTTGATTCGGGTGGTGGTTGAACTCCAACCACCAGGAACCATGCCGGTGGCCACAGACGTGACCAACGCAGAACTGGTTTGAACGGTATCGCTTGCCGCGAATCCTTCTGAAAGCTTCAGATGGCGGTTGAAGCCAACTTGTGATCGGCCATTCTCCGAAAGAATGCGAGCGAAAGGAACCGTGTCTTCACCAAAGGTGCTTTGGTATTCCTCGCTGTCGACATAGCTGCTGATTTCAGCGTCGTAACCACCTTCAGCCAGGATTCTGGTGTGCTCTGAAATTTCTGCTTGGGATTTGGGCGCTCTTCCGAGGAAGTGTTTGAAGTTCAGTTCAATAAAGCGGTAGGGAGCATTGGTTTCAAAGAAACGACGCTTGTACTCAGCGGAAAGGCCGACAGCTCGGACGAACTCACGAGTGCTCAGGAATCCATCGAGGAATTTACTTTCGGCTGAGCTGGAGCGCTCAAATTCCATCAGATGTGGATTGCCCATCACCTGCTTGTAGGTCGCACGAATCAGAGCATTTAACTGATCAGCTGTATCCCCAGGGCACCGTTGGAAGGTTTCCTGCTCTCTTTGACCAAGGCCAAAGAAGACGTAGGCATCACCACGCATTGGTGCTGAATCTTTGCCACTGGTGACACCAGGATCTTTGCTTCTGATTCCAGCGGAGAAACTTCCGGATGGACGCACGCCCAATGCTTCGGAAGGAACGCTGATTCGCGGTGCACTGCCGCTGCCCATGCTCCTGGTCAACGAGCTGCTTGTTCCTCTCGCGCTATCACTTCCGGCAAAGCTCTTTTGGAGCGCTGCCATCATCGGGAATGCAGATGTTGCGAGGTCTGCTGGGGAACTCCATGCCCTTGTGTAAGGGACAATGTCACTTCCGAAGACCTCTAAATACTCTGCAGAATCAACAATGCTGTCAATCACAGCATCAACGCCATGCTCTGCTTGGAGCGAGATTTTTGCACTCATCTCTGCTTGGGAGTGAGGTGCACGTCCCAGGAGATGTTTGAAGTTCAGCTCGATCCCACGTTGTGGAGCGACAGACCTGAAGAACCGATTCTTGTAGAAGCTGGACTTAGCCAGTCCGCGCACAAAGTTGCGGACGTCAAGGTCGCCGTTGCGGAGCTGAGCTTCCAGCTCGGTCGAACGCTCAGCATCCATGACGTGGGCATTGCCAAACACTTGGCGATACGCAGCTGAAATGACTTCATCGAGAGATGAATTGTCGTCTGGGCTATAGCACTCTGTTGTGACGCGGTGAGGGCAGTCTTCATGGCTACGAGGACCCACCCCGATGCTCATCTGATCGCAGGATTGCTTCAGAAACTCACCAATCGTGAGGGCTGCTGATTGGGCCTTATTTCCTTTCCGCTGGAAGCTGACAGGGTTAGCCCATTTTGTTTCAGCTCCGAATCCTTTGGATGCTTGGTTGGTAGCCATGGTTGAGAAGTCGTGAGGGAGAGAAGGTCTGGGAGGGGTGATGCGTCGAGTGAATCGCTTTAAGTCACTGGAGTGATGCTTGCGATTTTTCCGCCTTCACGGTGGATTCGTTTGAACTGCTCAGAGAGCTTGTCGAACGGAACAAAGAAGACCCTGTTTGACCGGGTGTATCTGGAAATGCGTCGAACGTTATTGGCGTTGTATCCGGTGACTTCCACCCGGTACGTCACTCCTTCATCAGAAGCACCGACGCCTAAACGGGTTGGAGCATCCTGCAGGTTGCGTGAAGGCTGGTAGCTCCAGCCTGTCGTTTCCTTGGATGACGGGGGAATGACTGGTCGAGGCAGATTCTGAAACGCTGCACCCGCAAGCTTGCTCTGAATTCCAGAGAGGTCGCCTTTGAGGCTGCTACTGCTGTTGCCCCTAAGGAGTTGGAAGCTCCAAGTGAATTCTTGAAGGGTTGTACAAGCTTCAGTTTTCCAGCCACGTTGGAAAGGAACGACCCATTCGCCGAAAGCGTTTTGGTAGTCCTCACAGTCAAGGAAGCTATCGATATCTGCTTCGTATCCCTTGCTGTCCAGCCTTTCAGAGTGCAGACGCATCTCTTGAAAGTCCTCGGGTGCACGCCCTAAGAAATGGCGGAAGGCCAATTCGATATATCGATACCGGGAGCACGTTTCAAAGAATCTGCTGCGGTACAGATCGCTCTTGGCAATGCGACGCACCAGTTCTCGAACACTGATTTCGCCGAGCTTGAACTGAGATTCAGCAATGACTTGGCGCTCGCTCTCCATGACGTAGGCGTTGCCAAGCACCTGCTTATACACCGCACGGATGATCTGCTCTTTCTTGGCGTCTTCGTCGCCAGGCAGGAGTTCTAGGGGCGCTTCACTCTCTTCAGAAAAGCGCTCCACCCCAAGAAGCGAGGCAGGACCGAATGGCATGGACGTACTCGGGTTTTCGCCATGCAATAGTCAGTCAAAAATTGGCTTGAACGACCGCTTCTTTATAAAGCTCAATCAAGTGTTTCTGAATGTTGCGTGTCGTTACAGGTCCTTGTTGCTGAAAGGCTTCTCAGCCAGTGCAAGCCGCGATTTTGCGACTGAATTGGTCGTCTTAGGCCGAGTTTTAGGGTTTGGCCCCGAGTGATTCGAGGCTGATTCTTGCGGTGCCGCGGGTTAAGGGGTTCCAGTGATCCAGTTCTTGTGCGTTACGACTCAGCAGTGATGCGACATCTGGCGGTTCAAGGCCTGTGCAGAAGCTGAAATCAGCGCCTCGGATCGACTCAACGGACTCCAGCGACGCGTCTTGAAGGTCTGCTCCGCGGAAGTCCGCCATATCGAGTTGGCTTGTTCCAAATCTTGTTCCACGGCACATGGCTCCCCGCAATGTTGCGTGACGTAGGTCGGCACCAGCGAGTGAAACGCCATCGAGCAATCCACCGGTTAGGTCAGCTCCGCTCAGATAGGCGCCCATCAATACTGCGCCTCTCAAATCGACCTCTCTTAGGTCTGCGTTGTTGAGGAAGGCGCCATTGAGTTTTGCCCCGGGTCCAACGGCACCACTCCGTTCCAAGTCGAAGTCTTCAGGTGTTTTTGTTTGCGAGTCGTAGCGCGCGAGGCGTAGATCTGCTCCCTCCAGTGAGCATTGCGATAGATCTGCTCCTCTTAGATCTGCTCGACAAAGCTGCGCACCGCGGAGGTCCAGATTTGGAATGGTGAGCCCCCGCCAGTTCGCTCCTCTTGCATCGATCGGCCCCGCCAGCCCCGATGTGGGGCTGGTGAGTTCGGGGGGATGCCAATTGGTTAGATCCAGAGGGGTGGTTGACGCCGTCAACAGATCAGTTCCGAAGCGTGGAGATCGCAATCGTAAGCAACACGCGTGCAATCTCTAAGCCGCCCACAAGGAAAAGGCCAAGCCAAAGCTTCAAAGCCCAGGTTGGTGGCTGGCCGTTAACCCATGCAGAGGAAACGTCTAAGAGTTGTGTTTGTGGGGCTTGAGGGCTTGGCGCGCGCATCTGGAGAGAGTCTCGCCAATCAGCGCCATAACGCGGGTATTCCTGATAAATCGGAAGCTCGCCCAGTGGCCGGCCTGGGAGCAGGCGTGAGCGCTGTTGTGGCACAAGGTCATAACCAAATGCCGTCATGTACTCCTCGCCATCCAGCAGGGTGTCGATGAAGTTTGTGAATCCTTTCTCCCCGATCACAATCGACCAGGCACGTCGTTCGGCGTCGCCATGGACGGGGCGCCCAAGAACACGCCCCACTACCTGATCCACCATTCGGTAGTTCGAATTGCACTGGTAGTACCCCTGCTGAAAGCGCTCTGACAGCAGCAGCCCCCGGATGAAGTCCCGCACGGTGATGTTGCCGCTCCGGAGTTGCGATTCCAGAAAGACATCGCGATCGGCCTTCATCGCATGAAAGAACACTTGCCGGTAGGCCTGCTCGATCAACCCGTCAATGTCGCTCCGATATTCGTCTCCCCCAAGTGCTCCGCTGCCGAGCAGTTGGTTGCGAACTGTGGTGTTATTCCCGGCCAGATTGCTGACTCTGGAGTTCTGTGTTGTCAGTGGGTACGCCTGAAGAGGCACTGCCATAGCGGAGGCCGTGAGTAGAAATACTTGTCGGTGATCCTCCTCTTGATTTCCCGTTTATGGACGCCTGTCTTATCAGCTCTTAACTGCAGAAATATTGAGTTCGTTCATGAGGTGGTCGAAAGCTGCGGTCAACGTCGCTATGGAGTTGGGCTCCACGGTCTGCTCGCGGCTGAGATGTTTGAGCTGCTCAAGGGCAATGGTCAGACCATCGGTGGGAACGCCCATGCGGGCATAGAGCTCCCGCAGTGCGCACATCCCTTTTGGGTCGGTGAATTTGGCTTGTCCGCAGGCCACGGCATAGACGATGACCCGGAAAAAATCCATGCAGTCCCGCCAACATGCTTCTGCTCGACTGGCCGGAAATAAAGCACCGCCAGGTTCCAGGAGTTGCGGTCGCTCTTTAGCAAGACAGGCTTTGGCCGCATTGACGATGGTGACGGCATTGGCTTGCAAACGCTCTATGTCGAGGCGGTTAGTGCCTGCTTCTGCGCAGATCGTGTGGGTTTCCTCGTCCGTGAAAGGGCGCTTTTCTCCGTCAGCGTTGTTCAAAATCTTTTGGCAGGCCATCCCTAGGGATGGCTGATCTGTCAGGCCGAAAACTTTGGCGGCTCTCGCCAGTTCTTTCAGTCCGTGAGCGTCGGTCATCCTGCCGGTCAGTTGAGTGTTGCCACTGGTGTGGCGATCAGCCACCCATGTCGTTCGAGATAAAACGCCCAAATCAAATCGTCGCCGAGTCCGGGGCAGTTTTGAACGGCGGCTGCGCTGAGCTCGTCGGAGATCCCCATCGCTTGAAGCAAGTCTGAGGCTCCTGCCGAGGAGAGCACGTTTGCGCTGCGGATGGCAGAGCCCACAACCCAGGTGAGTTGGGTTGCGCTGAGTTCCCCGTCATTGTTCTCGCAGGCCAATAGGAGATTGGCGGCAACCTTTTGTTGCTCGAGGGTTTCCTGCCAGAGCTTGATGTTCTCGTCGCGCAGATTGATCCGAAAACAGCCAGCTCCGATCGAGAAATTCAGTTCCCCGGATGCATCCGCTTTGCGTTGAAGGGCCTCGATGCGCGGGTCTGAGAGAGAGCTCATCAACGCTGGTCGGAGGAACTCAATGTAATCAGTGGTTTGGGGCTCCATCACCCCCTGTGTCTGACCCGCTCCGCTGGATCAGTCATGGCCTTCAATCCTTGGTGTTGGCTGATTTCTTTTTGAGCAGACCCGTGAGTGTTGCGAGCGCGAACATGGCGAGCAATGCAAGGCCAAGGGCTATGCCGGTCCCTTGTGACACATCGACCCCCTTGGCGGCTTCGGCTCCAACCATCACAAGAATCGAGTCGCTGATCAGCACGCTGATCACAAGGGCTGGAGCAAAGACTCTCCAGTGGGTGCGGCTGATGCCGATGGCATAACTCAGGAAATCAAACAAACCTGTCATGAGCAGACCGGTCATGAGAAAGAAATTTCCTTCCAATTGGTTCTGGCTAAAGCTGTCAATGCGCTTCATCGCAGATGCCCCTACCAAACGGCTTACAGGTGCCCGCCCCCATGTCCTCGCGATGTAGAAAGCAGCGCTGCAAAAAACAAGATCCGACAAAATAATTGTCAAATACCCGGTTTTGAACCCGAGCAACGATCCGGCTAGGAGGGAATAGATCGAGCTGGGCAAGGCAGGCAAAATAATGCTCACCCCACGCAATAAGAAGAGTCCCAGGGGGGCCCAAAAGCCCATCGTTTTCACCAGCTCCTGCAACGGCGCGATGCCATAGCGCTGCAGGTAGAAGACAACGACGATAAAAGCCGCGACACAGGCGCCAATTTGCAGCACCTTTTTCAACCTGGTCATCCGCAAGCTCTCTAGCCCGGGAAATGTAGAGCAGACATTTTTGAGCCCATGGCTGTTCGGTTGTTTTTGCTGTGGACAGCTGTCTCAGCATCGATACCATCAGCCAAATCCCTAATTCGAGGACCAGCGCTGTGGCTACGTCTTTTCAGCGGTCCGAATTTGAGCAGTTGCTCTCCTCTCAACTCCTCAATCTCAGCGAAGTGGTCGAAACGCTCGCCGATCGTGTGATCGCTGTTGAAGAGCGTCTCGCGCTCATTGAGTCTGGCTTGACCTCAGGAGAATCCAGTCATGAGCTGACGCATGAAACGGGGGAACTGCTCCATGCCAGTGAAAGGAAGGTTCGAATCTTGCGTGATCGTCTCGATTTAAACCCTCAAGTCAGCGAGCAGGTCGCTGTTTCAGACAATGATCAAGGCGAGTTCCTGGATGACACATTCGATCAAATGATTGCCTGATCAGTTGAGGTCGAGCAGCCGCACTCTGAATCCGGCGACCTGTTTGGCCATCTCTGGTGAACTTTGAAGGAAGGGGTGATCAGCCATCGCCGCCAAGATCTGGTCTGTCTTTTCCTCTGGCGTTAAGTCGGCATGGGACGCATTGGAGTTGAACGTCTTCTTCCAAAGACGATCAAAAACCATTGCAAAGCTGTCGGCGTTATTGAATAGCCGATCAGTGCCTGCATCTGGTGAGATGTACGACACGACAAAAACAAAACAGATGCCAGGACCCAGATTTGAACTGGGGACACGGCGATTTTCAGTCGCCTGCTCTACCAACTGAGCTATCCCGGCGCGTCGCTTGGCGACCCCTAGATCTTAAATCACCGCCTGTTCAATGGTGTCCGGCCGAGGCAAAGCAGTCCGGATACGCCATGGCCGCGATGCAGCAGAGCGTCCCGAGCAGCCATGGCCGTCGCTCCCGTCGTGAGAATGTCATCGACGAGCCAAATCGGTTGACCTGACGGCTGCTCCAGAACAGTGAAGGCATTTTGCATGTTCTGAGCCCGCAGCTTTCGATCCAGGTGATGCTGGCTCAGGCTTGCTCTTGTTCTCACAAGAAGATGACGCACTGGGCGTTGTAACCCGGTGGCAATCAGCTCGGGTAAAGGATTCCGCTGGGACATTCTGCGCTTCCAACTGGGAATCGGCACCAGAGACACATCGCCGTTGAGTGCCAGCTGCTCGCGAAATAAGGCCATCAAGGCCGGCAATATCCTCTGTTGCGGGCCGGGGTGTTTCAGGCGCAGCAGTAGATGACGAAAGTGACTGTCATAGAGGCCTAGGGCTCTCCACCGCAGAGGCTTCAGCCCTGAGCGGCATGTGGGGCCCAAGTCGTACTTGCTGCAGCACTCTGCACAGGGAAAGGGTCCGGCATCGCAGAGGCGCCGACAGATTGGACAGCTTGGAGCAATGAGCAGTTGGCGAATCCTGTGGTGAAGACCCCACATGGTTCAAAGCGATTGGCTTTGATCAGGATTCCCCTGCTTAGGGAGTTGGTTTGGGCATTGACCGCAACATCCCCACGAGGGTTTGGTGCGCATCTTCACTGTCGCTCAGTGTGTGGTCAAAGGCGATCTGAATGGTTGCACCATCAACCTCAAGCTCCATCGCTTCGGGGCGAACGGCCACCATCCGGGCGCTCTCTGCCGTCTCGACTCCGCCGTAGTGACGTGCATAGGCGATCACCGCTTCCGCATGATCGTCATTCATATGGCGGCAAATCCTTGCGCTGACTGTGTCGGTGAGGGGATCAGCGGGCATGGATCTCGAAGGGATGGACTTGCGTCAACTTTGGCAGTGAATCGAGCTGCAGGAGCTTGCTTAGGCAAAGCGTTGCCATAGAAGCAGCCCCAGGCGAATGCCGCTGTAGCTCACGTAGGTCGCCAGGACGACGAACAGGGCCATCGCCAATCCATCGCGGAGGTTGTTGGGCATGGATCAGCAGAACTCAATCGTTGGATTGTGCCTTGGCTAGGCCTTGAAGAGCGAGTCTCGCAACACCTGCTGCCGGTGGTTGCAAGCAGCTCACCACGGTGCAACCCAGCTTTCGTTCTCGGATGCGTCGCCATTGGGGGTTCCGGGCACCCCCCCCAAGGGAAATCACTCGCTTTGGCTTTGCAGCCCCAAGCTGGTGCAAACGTTCCCAACCTCGCGCCTCAATGGAGGCCAGGCCCTCGAGCAGAGCTTGTAAGTAGAGGGCATCGCTCACCGGCCGTGGTCCCAGAACGGGTTGCAGTGTCGGGTCGTCGACTGGAAAGCGCTCCCCTGGGGCTGGCAGTGGGAGTAAGTCCAATCCACTGTCGTGCTCTGGATTGATCTGACGACTGAGCTCGACAAGTTCGGCATCCGTGAAAAAGCGACGGAGGATTCCTGCCCCTGCATTGGAAGCACCCCCGCACAACCACTGGCCCCCGAGCCGATGGCGGCTGACTCCGATGCCGTGGATCGGTGTTGGCGTGAAGCGTTTCATCACCAAGGTGGTTCCCAGCACCGTGATGCCGTCTTCAGGTTCTGGTGCGCTGGCCATCACAGCTGCATTGGAATCGGTCGTTCCTGCAATCACAAGCACACCCGGCGCTAACCCCAGATGCTCTGACCGTTCAGCGGGTAGACCGCCCAGTACTTCTCCACTGCGCTTGACGACCGGCAATCGGGCTCGCCACGGCGCCTCTTCCAGTGCTGGGATCCAGCGTTCTGTCTCGAGTTCCCAGCCGAGGCGCAGGTTGTTGCCTTCCTCTCCCCAATGCCAGTTCTTGAGGAGCCAGCCGTTGATCCAGTCGGCTTGATGGCGGAGCATCGCCGCAGACGGATGTGTTTTCAGCAGTTCAATGGCCCGTGCAAGGCTGCCACTGCTGCTGGATGCAGGGCTTTTGGCTGGAGCCATCTTTTGGAGCTCAGCGTCGTGCTCTGGGTAAGCAGCTGAATAGGGGAGGGCCGGACCCAGGGCGTCCCCCGCATGGTTGCAGGCCAGCAATGTTCCCGAGGTGCCATCAACAGCGATGGCCCGCAATTGGCCGCGGAGCTTCTCTGGGATTGCTCGAATTAAGGCCGTACAGGCATGGCACCAGTCCTGCGGTTGGCAAAGCCCGGTGTTGTAGTCCGTGGCTTGGGTGTGACGCAGGTTGCCCTCGTGATCGAGAACAGCAATCCGCACACCGCTGGTGCCCAGATCAATTCCGAGCACGAGCGATGACATCGTTTACTTAGGAGGCCTTCCGCAGTTGAGCGGCCTTGGCCTCAACGTCTTCCCACGGTGCCTTGAGGTCATTCCGACCAAAGTGTCCGTAGGCCGCTGTGTCTTGGTAGAAGCGCCCACCGCGTTGTTGGGGCAGGTCGCGCAGGCCAAAGTTTTCGATGATGGCGCCGGGGCGTAAATCGAAATGCTCTTGGACAAGTTCGGTCAGCGCATCGTTTGCCAATGCGCTGGTGCCAAAGGATTCCACCAGGATGGACACTGGTTTCGCCACGCCGATCGCATAGCTCAGCTGCACTTCCGCACGTTCGGCGAGACCTGCTGCAACGAGACATTTGGCCACATAGCGGGCTGCATAGGCAGCAGAGCGATCCACCTTGGTGGGATCTTTGCCGGAGAAAGCTCCGCCTCCATGGCGGGCATAGCCGCCGTAGGTGTCAACAATGATTTTGCGGCCGGTGAGGCCCGCATCGCCCTGGGGCCCGCCAACCACAAACTTTCCTGTGGGATTGACCAGATACTTCGTGGTGTCCTGACTGGGTTTGAGAGCCAGGTCAGCGGTTGCCGGTTCCACCACATGGGTCCAGAGGTCTTTCGTGATGCGATCACGGATGCCTTGTTCGTCGCTGATGCCATTAACTTCAGCGGTGTGCTGCGTTGAGATCAGGATCGTGTCGATGGCGACGGGCTTGTCGTTTTCGTACACCACGCTCACCTGGGTTTTGCCATCGGGCAGGAGATAGCCCAGGGTGTCGTTATGGCGCACTTCAGCGAGTCGTCTTGCTAGCCGATGAGCGAGGCTGATCGGCAGCGGCATCAGCTCTGGCGTTTCGTTGCACGCATAGCCAAACATGATGCCCTGATCACCGGCTCCAACGAGATCGAGAGGATCTCCGGCGTGGTCATCCGCTTCATTCACACCCTGCGCGATGTCAGGAGATTGCTGATCGAGAGCGACCAGCACGGCGCAGCTGTTCGCATCAAAGCCGCCAGCGCGGGCTCCGCTGTATCCAATGTCTTTGATCACATTGCGGACCAGGTGAATGAAATCAACCTGGGCTTTTGAGGTGACCTCTCCTGTGATCATGCACAGGCCTGTATTGACGACCGTTTCGCAAGCCACGCGACTGGCCGGGTCTTGGGCCAGAAGAGCATCCAAGACGGCATCACTGACCTGGTCGCAGATTTTGTCTGGATGCCCTTCGGTAACGGATTCGGAGGTAAAGACGTAGCGACTCATGCAGATTCACTTGATCGGCGAACTTTACGGGCCGGTGGTGATGTTCAGTGCAGACCAGTCGTGAAAGAGATGTGGTGTGGCATAGAGATCAGGTGGTTGGTTCCAGCCGCCTTGGTAGCCCAAAACGATGCCGATCCCGGCGGCTTGGGCCATGTGTAAGTCGGTGTCTGCATCGCCGACGAGCGCACAGCGTTCAGGCCGAAGATCAAGGCGCGCGCACAGGTTCAAGACTGCATTGGGGTCAGGTTTCCTCGGACGATCGTCTGCACTCCAGCAGGCGGCAAAGTGCTGGTTCAGCTGGTGACGGTCAAGGAATCCAGCAATTCCTTCTGCGGTGTCGTTGCTGATGACCGCCGCGCAGGCTCCAGCCTGTTGGCATTGACACAGAAGCTCCTTCACTCCTTGCAGCAATGCACCGGTTGGACTGGGACCATGCACGTCCTGCTCAAAGCAGCGTGACGTGAGCTGGACGGCCTCCGGCCAACTGGTGCCCATCAAGCAGAACACTGTGGCCATCGATGTGAAATTGTCCTGACGGGCCGCGACAGCCAGCGTCCCTGAGGGATGGATGGTGTCCTCTTGGACTCCATACACCTGTTGCAGCAAGGTTCTGAGCTGATAAGGGCGAGCGGGCTTGTTGGGCGGCCTTTCACTGCAGTGTTCAGCCCACAAACGCTCGGCAGTATCGATGCGACCTCTGACCAACTCCAGAAGATCAGGCTCGCTATGGGAAAGGGTGCCGTCCTTGTCGAACAGCACCCCATCGATCGGGCCAAGGCTCTGGCCGTGTAAAAACAGTTGAGCCATCAGCCCGGTGGCGTCAGACCATCATTGAACTGATCGGATCTTCGCCATCTTCGGCTTGCTCCAAGAGCATCTGCTTGTAGCGAGCGGCCATTTCCTCAGCCTTCTCGAAGACCTTCTGAGGATCGGTCAACATGTCGCCGGGTTCGGGCTCAAGGGCCTTGGTCGACAGGGAGATCCGGCCGCGCTCAGCATCGAGGTCAATGATCATGACCTTCATCTGATCGTTGACGTTGAGAACCGAGTGTGGGGTCTCGATGTGCTCGTGACTGATTTCAGAGATGTGCAGCAAGCCGCTCACACCACCGATATCGATGAAGGCGCCATAAGGCTTGATTCCGCGAACAGTGCCGACAACGACTTCACCCACCTCAAGGCGATTCATCTTGCGCTCAACCAGAGCGCGACGATGGCTGAGAACGAGGCGATTCCGCTCCTCGTCGACCTCAAGGAATTTCAGAGGCAGGAAGTCAGCAACCAGCTCTTCTTTTGGCTTACGTGTGCTGATGTGCGAGCCAGGAATGAAGCCACGGAGACCTTCAACCCGCACGAGTGCGCCACCACGGTTGGTGGCGAACACTTCCGAGTAGATGGTGGCGTCTTCCTTCTGGAGCTGGCGTACACGTTCCCAAGCACGCTGGTATTCGATGCGACGCACCGACAGGGCCAGCTGACCATCCTCGTTTTCTTCACTCATGATGAAGAACTCGCGGATTTCTCCGGGCTGGAGCACATCGCTCAAGCCTTCGACACGGTTGATCGAAACCTCTTGCAGAGGCATGAAGGCAGCCGTTTTGGCGCCGATGTCGATCATTGCGCCCTTCGATTCAAGGGCGAACACGGTGCCGTTGACGATGTCACCGGGCTTGAAGTTGTAGTCGTACTTGCTGAGGAGAGCTGCGAATTCATCCAGTGAGAACCCAGCTGTCTCCAGGTCTTTCATGTCAGGACGGCTGCCCGGATCATCGGCAGTTGGAACGTCCTCTGGGATGCTCAGATCCTCATCTCCGAAGCCAGCGTCGCCGGTCGCATCAACTGAAGCTTCTTCTTCAGGAGCGGTGGTGGCGTCAAGAACCTGTTCTTCGGTCGGAGTCGCAGACATGTGTCGTTGGCGGTCTGCCTCAGGTGGGCAGTTCGAAAAGAGAGGTGCATGAAGCCCGCCGACTTCCGCACGTAATCAACGACTTTACAGGTGGGGCTGTGGCTCCCTTAACCCACCGCTGCAAAGGCGTTTTTGTCGCTACTCATCGTTTCTAGGGTCGCCACAAAGTCATCGATCCCACGGAACTGTCGATAAACCGAGGCAAAGCGGATGTAGGCCACTTCACTAATTCCCTTGAGCTCGATCAAGACCAGTTCGCCAATTTCCGCACTTGAGATATCGCGGCCCGCACGTTGCTGGAGTTGCAATTCAACGTCTTCGACCATGGCCTCCAGTTTGGTCGCATCAAGCCCAGTTTTTTCACAGGCTCGATTCAGTCCATGAAGCAACTTGCTGCGGCTGAAAATTTCACGACTGCCATTTCGCTTGATCACGTTGATCGGAACTGTCTCAACTCGCTCGTAGGTGGTGAAGCGGAAATCACAGTGCAAACATTCACGGCGACGCCTCACACTTCGGCCACCGTCAGCTGAACGTGACTCGAGAACACGGCTATCTGTGTTTTGGCAGGAGGGGCACTGCACGCCCTACACCTCAAAAGATTGCCCAACTTTAGACATTCATTCGAGTCTTGAGAAGGGCTGTTATGACATTGATCTCATCAAGACAGTGATTAGATCCCCTGCCCTGCTGTGAGATTGGGCGATTTTCATTGTCTTGGCGAGATGTATTTGCGACTGGATTTTTCATATGGCAATAAAAAAGCCCCGCTTTCGCGGGGCTTGAATTGAGATTTACTTGCCGATCTTTGGGGGATCGCGGAAGGCGATTGCAAAGAACAGGGTTGAAATCGCGAGAGTGAGGATGAGGATGTAAGCGAAGCTTTCCATCGAAGAACTCCTGAGGACCGATCAGTTGAGAGGAGTGCCTGCGGGAGGAACGTAGCCCTCTGGCAGACGACGGGTGGACTTGTCGCCCAGTTTGGCGAAGAGTCCAAATTCCACTTGGTCGCCGAGATCTGGGTCGATGCCGGCAAACACATCGCGATACAGGGTGCGAGCACCGTGCCAGATGTGACCAAAGAAGAACAGCAGCGCGAAGGTGGCGTGGCCGAACGTGAACCAGCCGCGGGGTGAACTGCGGAACGTACCGTCGGAGTTGTAAGTCTCGCGGTCGAAGTCGAACGCTTCACCCAGCTGTGCCTTACGAGCAAGACGCTTGACGTCAGAAGGATCAGTGAAGGTCTGGCCATCGAGTGCTCCGCCGAACACCTGGGCTGTCACACCCTGTTGTTCGAACGAGAACTTGGCTTCTGCACGACGGAAGGGAATGTCAGCGCGAACATTGCCCTGGGCGTCCTGAAGAACAACAGGGAAGTTCTCGAAGAAGTTGGGAAGACGCCTGACTTCAAGCTCTTCACCGCTCTTATCAGTGAACACGATGTGACCAACCCAAGAGGTGGCCAAGCCATCACCGTTCACCATCGGACCAACACGGAACAGGCCACCCTTGGCAGGGCTGTTGCCGACGTAGTCGTAGAAAGCAAGCTTTTCAGGAATTGCAGCAAACGCTTGTTCACGGGTTGCACCGTCGTCCATTGCTGTTTGGACGCGACGGTTGATTTCCGTTTTGAAGTAGCCCTGGTCCCACTGATAACGAGTTGGGCCAAACAGCTCAACGGGTGTAGCAGCTGAGCCGTACCACATGGTTCCGGCAACGATGAACGCAGCGAAGAACACTGCTGCAATCGCGCTAGCCAGAACAGTTTCGATGTTGCCCATGCGGAGCGCCTTGTACAAACGCTCAGGTGGACGTGTCGTGATGTGGAAGATGCCGGCGATGATGCCGACAATTCCAGCGGCGATGTGGTGAGCAACGATGCCACCGGGGTTAAAGGGGTTAAAGCCTTCGGGACCCCATGACGGTTGGACCGCTTCTAGATGTCCGGTGATCGAGTACGGATCAGAGATCCACATACCAGGGCCGAAGACACCGGTTAGGTGGAACGCACCAAATCCAAAACAACCAAGACCGGCAAGGAGAAGGTGAATGCCGAAAATTTTGGGCAGGTCGAGGGCGGGTTCACCCGTCCGTGGGTCCTGCCAAATTTCCAGATCCCAGTAGGTCCAGTGCCAGATGGCGGCGAGCATCAGCAGGCCGCTGAAAATGATGTGAGCGGCTGCAACACCTTCGAAGCTCCAGAAGCCGGGATCAACAGCGGTCTCGCCGGTGATACTCCAGCCACCCCAGCTTTCTGTCACGCCGAGACGTGCCATGAAGGGCATGACAAACATGCCCTGACGCCACATCGGGTTCAGGACTGCATCAGATGGATCAAAAATGGCCAGTTCGTAGAGGGCCATCGAGCCGGCCCAGCCGGCAACAAGGGCTGTATGCATGAGGTGCACAGCCAAGAGGCGTCCCGGGTCATTAATGACGACGGTGTGCACCCGATACCAGGGCAATCCCATGGGTCAGGTTCGGGGAACGGAGCTGCGCAAGCAGCCAGACCTCGCGATCGTAAGGGTTTCCTTCGGTCTCCCAGCGGTTGTTGTCTTGTGCTGCAACGTCCAGTGACAAGGGATTTGGCTTGCCGTTGTTCACAAATCGCAATCCCTGCGTTCATGATGGCCACCAGCTGTGACTGATCCATGCCTGTGATCCGATTCGTCCGGGAAGGTTGTGACGTCGAGTGTTATCCCGGGGAAAACCTTCGCGACGTGGCGATTCGTGAGGGAATTCAGCTGTATGGATTGAAGGGGCAACTTGGAAATTGTGGTGGTTGTGGCCAGTGCATTACATGCTTTGTCTCCGTTGTCGGCGACGACGTCCAAGACGCCCTGACGGCACGAACGCCGGTGGAAGACGCAAAGCTGCGTCGTCGTCCGGAAGATTGGCGATTGGCTTGTCAGGCCTTGGTGGAGCGGTCTGTTCGGGTGTTGACCCGACCTCAGCTCAAGCTGGCTGATGCCGAAAATCGTTTTGCGGCAGCGTGTAACGCCCCGCTTCCGCTGGGTCCGACGGCTTGGCCGAACGTCGCTACCGACGAGGACGAGTTGGTTGAGGAGGAAGCTGCTACTGCCGATGAAGAGCGCTGAAGGAGCCGTTGGTATGGCCTCATCCCGGTGATACGTTCGCCGGGATCCATCTAGATGTCATGGAAACCAACGATCTCGGATTCGTCGCCAGCCTGCTGTTCATCCTGGTTCCGGCGATCTTTCTGATCGTCCTCTACATCCAGACCAACAGCAGGCAAGGTTGAGCTTTAACGCTGCTCCGGTTCGCGAACAAGCAGAACCGGAGCAGGAGCATGAACCCTGATGTAGTCGCTTACTGACCCGCCAAGGAGCTTGTCGAGGTCAACGAGGCCCCGAGCCACTAGAGGACGTCTGTCCTGTGATGCGATCACCAAGAGGTCCGCATTGGTGTCCTTGGCGGCTGAGCAAACAGTTCGGCCGATGTCGGATCCCGTCACGTGGACGGCCTTCATTTCAATCCCGAACGAGCGTGCGCGTTGCACGGCGGCGTCAAGAACGTCATCTGCTTTTGATCTGCCACCCCTCGACGGTGCCAGGTCTTGTCGTGTCACATGAACGCCGATGAGTTGCCCATCAGGGATCTCGCGGGTGAGTTCGCAAGCGGTCTTCAAAGCGTCGTCGCCAACACCGGTGCCGTCGATGGTCACCATCACTTTGTTGACGTGCCTCACATACAGGTCGTCGCGAACCAAAAGCATGGGTCGGGTGGAGAGCTGAAAGACGTACTGGCTCGCGCTGTTGGCCAGAATCGATTGGAGCCGACCGAGGCCGCGAGACCCCATGACGATCAGGTCGCTGTTCAGTTCTTCCGCAACTTTCAGCACGGTTTGTTTGGTGTCGCCCTCGCGCACGAGTGCGTTGACGTTGGAGCTGGGTAGCCCCATCCGTTCAACAGCCCCGTTGAGAAGCGATTGGCCGTCATTGCGATGGTCTGCTGCCTGAGCAGTGTTCTGCTCGGGAACCACGTGGAGCAGATTGACCTTTGCCTCCCTGAAGCTTGGAATGTCCTGCAGCATCCGAATCATCTCCTCGACATGACCCTTGCCTGAATCGGCGATCAACAGGTTTTTAAACATGTCAATGGAACAACCTTGGAAGAAGCCTATGGGCAGTCCGAGAGATGCATGAGCAGCTGACGGAGAGCGTTACGCCCCAGTCGTGGACTCTGGTTCGTCGGGTGTTGCCGCAGCACACCGATCACGCGGGTGTGATGTGGCACGGCAGCTATGTCGGTTGGATGGAGGAGGGGCGAGTGTTGGCTCTGGAGCAGGCAGGTTTGTCCTACGCAGAGCTTTCGGCCCTCGGGTATGAGATGCCTGTGGTCTCGATGACTGTCCGCTATCGGGAGGGCATCCGTCATGGTGATCTCATCACATTGGAGAGCCGTCTATTGGTTTCGGACGGCGCTCGTTTCCCCTGGAGATGCCGTTTCCTGAGGGATGGACGCTTGCTGGCTGATGCGCAAGTTGAGTTGGTGCTCGTACAGCGTTCTGGTGGGCGGATGGTGGTGGTCCGTCGTCCGCCAGAAGCCTTGCAACGCGCGCTCCAGCGCCTGCGCATCGGCCCGCAACCCACGTGATTGAATCAGTACAGGCGTACTAATTGTTCATGCGTGAATGGCGTTGGGTCTGGGGTTGTTGCCCCGGGATTGGGTCCGTTCGCCTTGCAGCTCTTGAGGCTTTGGCTGCCTCTAAGCAGCTCAGCCTGGCTCACCTCTGGCGCTGGCCCTTGCATCGTTTGGCCGAGGAGCTCTCTTGGCCAGAACGTGTTTGGAATCAGTTGGATCGCTACCGACAGCACTGCGGCATCCATCCGACGTGCGACATCCCCGCGAATGCGCTTTTGCAAGGTGATCAGAACTGGCCTGAGCCCCTCAATGCATTGGAAGCGGCACCGCTTTGCTTGTTTTATCGAGGTGACACCTTGCTTTTGCAGGCTTTGCAGCGCCGTAAGGCTGTTGCTGTGGTCGGAACACGTTCGCCATCCACGCATGGTGTTCAGATGGCGGATCGCTTGGGTCGAGCCCTGGGTCGTGCGGGGTGGCCTGTGCTGAGTGGCTTGGCTGCAGGCATTGATGCGGCCGTGCATCGGGGATGTTTGGCCGTGAAGGGTTCACCGGTCGCCGTCTTGGGCACCCATCTCGATCGTGTCTATCCAAGCCATCATCGAGAGCTGCAGTCTGTGATTGGCCGTTCTGGTCTGCTCCTCAGTGAACGATTTCCTGGAGAAACGCCCCGACCAGGTCACTTCGCTGCGCGCAATCGTCTGATGGTGGCGATGGCGGCTGTTGTGGTGATCGTTGAATGTCCAGAGCGAAGCGGGGCCTTGATTTCGGCTCGATATGCGTCGGAGTTGGGCTGTCCGGTCTGGGTGGTTCCATCGGATGCCGGTCGCCGATCTGCGCGAGGAAGTAATGCTCTTTTGTTGGAGCAAGCCACTCCGTTGCTTTCTCCAGATGCGTTGTTGGATGTTCTCGGCCCTGGCCCTTTATTGGCGGCCTCGTCGGGATCGTTCCCGCCGCAGCAACCCCAGATCTCCGATGACCCTCTGAGGGGTGCGCTTGAGGATGGAGCAACGCTTGATGAGTTGCAGCGTTCTTGCAACCGCTCTGCTGGATCGTTATCCCGTGTGTTGGTTCAGCTTGAGTTGCAAGGGCTTGTGGTGTGTGAACCTGGTCAACGATGGCGTTCGGTCTGACGTGTCTTCGCCACAGACCGTTGAAGTTGCGTCTCTTCTGAGTTGGCGCCGTCAGCAGCGCATGCTCGGCGGCCGCGCGGTTGACCTCGACTGGCTACTCGACCTTGGTGCCGGGTTGAGATGGTCTGAGCTTCAGCGTATCCAGCTCAATCCCGAAGGTGTCGTGATGCTCTCGCGATCTCTCGATGAGCTGTCTGGCTTGTGGTTGCGTCATCTCGAGAACGAGGAGCCCTTGCAGTATCTGCTCGGTTTGAGTCCGTGGAGAGATGTGGTGTTGGAGGTCTCCCCCGCTGTTTTGATTCCCCGTCAGGAAACAGAGCTTCTGGTTGATTTAGCCCTGCAGTGTTGGCCCCAGACGCCTCCACGAAGTTGGGTCGATCTTGGGACTGGATCTGGAGCGATCGCAGTGAGTCTTAGTCGTGCGTGGCCCGAGGCTGAAGGTCATGCTGTCGATTGCAGTGCGGCAGCACTCCGCCTCGCGGATCGCAACTTGAGGGCATTGGCTCCGGGTCATCGTTGCCAAATCCATCAGGGAGATTGGTGGGAGCCTTTTCGGCCTCTGCGGGAGACCTTTGACCTCGTCGTTAGCAATCCGCCTTATATCCCCTCCGGCTTGATCCCCAGCTTGGATGGTGTGGTTCGACTTCATGAGCCTCACCTAGCGCTGTCAGGTGGTTCTGATGGTTTGCACGCCCTGCGGTCCATCATTCAAGGTGCCATTGAGGCCCTTGCGCCGAATGGCTGGTTGATGTTGGAGCATCACCATGATCAGAGTGCAGTCGTGATCGCGCTCATGGGTGAAGTTGGTTTGATTCACGCGCGAGCGGAACAAGATCTGGGAGGAATTGCTCGTTTCGCGGTTGCTCAAAAAATGGCAGGTCCGGCCGCATGAGCGACGTCAGTTCCCGCATGCTTGAGGCAAAGCAGCTGGCTGAGTGTCTGCGAAACGGCCAGGTTGCTGTCATCCCAACCGACACCTTGCCTGGCTTGGCTTGTCAGCCTGCTTATGCCGAGAAAATCTGGTTGCTCAAGCGGCGTCCTGCAGACAAACCCTTGATCCTGATGGCGGCCTCTGCGGCCGAACTGTTCGATCAAGTCCAGGACGTTTGCCGGGACGATGCCCACGCTATGGCCACTCGCTACTGGCCAGGGCCACTCACGCTGGTGCTTCCCGCTCTTGCTTCGGGTGCGCTCAATCAGCTCAATCCCAGGGGGGCATCAATCGGAGTGCGCATTCCGAATTGCGCGATCACATTGGCCTTGCTTGCGGCAAGTGGACCGTTGGCAACCAGTAGCGCCAACCTGTCTGGCGAGCCGTCCACACTCTCTGCGGACGATGCAGCGCGGGTTTTCCCTGAGCTTCCTCTCTTGGGACCAGATCCATGGCCCAAGCCTTCGGGCCTGGCCAGCACTGTCTTGGAGTGGCAGAGCCCTCGTCAGTGGCGAGTTCTCAGAGCCGGTGCTGTGATTCCTGCAGGCTTGAACTGAATTTGTGTTGCTTTTGACCGCCCTCTGCATGCTGTGCATGGGTCTGTTTCATTGGCTGTTTTGGCCGCTCGAGCAAAGCTTGAAAGGTCTTTTAGAACTCCGTTGGCTCCCTTGGGTCGCCCTGGGACTTGTGATGTGGATCCTCGCCGAAGACGACCGGGGCAACCACTAAAACTTGAAGCCGGCTAACGGATTTGAACCGATGGCCTTCGCTTTACAAAAGCGCTGCTCTACCACTGAGCTAAGCCGGCACATTTTTATTTTACGTGGTCACCTTCAAGGATCTCCTCGCTGGCCGGCTTTTGCGATCAGCAACAGGGCGAGTTGAACTCGATTTTCACAACCTGTTTTGGCAAGAGCACTGCTGATGTGGCTTTCAACGGTGCGAATGCTGAGAACCAAGCGGTGTGCAATTGCTTTATTGCTCAGACCCTCTTGAAGCAGATCTCCTACACGTTGTTCCGCTGAGGTCAGTGCATGGAGAGAGGTCATGGCTGAACAGTGGCTCTGTTCAGACAGTTCCCCCTGAATTGGCTTTTTCTAGGGCCCGTCGAATCGGAAGGTTGGCGACCAGTGCTGTGACGCGATCTTCTGTTTCGAGACTGACGTCTCCCTCTTCAAGATCGATTTCGACGTAACGCGCGACGACCTCGAGGATTTCACGCCTCATTTTTTCGAGCAATTCGGGATTGAGATCACTGCGGTCGTGGGCAAGTACAAGCTGAAGCCGCTCTTTTGCCGTCCCTGCACTGGTGGGTTCCCGTCGCAGCAGTTTGTCGATGAACTCCTTGAGAGTCATGGGTTCAGAAAATCTTGGTTTGCATCAGTTGGCGCACCTTGGCGCGAAGTCCTCGTCGGACTTTGGCTGGGTCCATGAGGGGAATGGCCTCACCTTGGAGACGGCCAGCAATGTTGTTGTAAGCCTGTGCCGCCGGGGATTGATCGTTGCCGAGCGTGAGAGGTTCGCCCCGGTTGGTGCTGACAATCACTTGCTCATCTTCGAAGACAAGACCCAACAAAGGAAGGGCCAAAATGTCCGTGACGTCATCCACCGAGAGCATCTCTTGGTTGCTCATCATCTTTGGCCGCACCCTGTTGAGAATCAGCTGAACTGGTGTGACGCCCTGGGTGTTCAGTAGACCAATGACCCGATCGGCATCGCGGACAGCGGCAACTTCTGGAGTGGTAACAACGACCGCCTCCCTTGCAGCAGCGGCGGCATTCTTGAATCCATCTTCAATACCCGCAGGGCAATCGATCAGCACATAATCGAAGTTCTCCTCGAGCATGGCCACGATCGATTGCATGTCTTTCGGGGTCAGCCACTCGAGCATGCGGGGATTGCCAGCTGGAAGTAGGGCAAGATTTGGCTCTTGCTTGTGCTTAACGAGGGCTTGCTCCAGTCGGCAAGTATTCGCCAGAACTTCCTGGGCGGTGTAAACGATTCGATTCTCGAGACCCAGAAGTAAATCAAGGTTCCGCAAGCCGAAGTCGGCATCGAGAACAACGGTTTTGCAGCCCTTGCGTGCAAGGGCTATGCCGAGGTTGGCGGTGGTGGTTGTCTTGCCGACGCCGCCCTTGCCCGAGCAGATCAGGATTGTTCGTGTCGTCGACACCAGCATTTCTTGGGGTCTGATCACGATAGTCAGTGCTCTGAGCACGACAACGATCGATCAGAAGACCATGGGTCAGTTTCGTGTCGCGGGAATTCCTGCTGCTGGTTCGATCACGATTTCGCCTTGTTCGAGACGGGCTTGCTCCATCAGACCGGGCTGAGGTTGTTCCTCTGGTCCTCGGGCGACGACGTCAGCAATGCGCAACTGCAACGGTCGCAACTGGTGTGCGACCACCGTTGCTGAACGATCCCCCTCACAGCCCGCATGGGCGATTCCCCGCAGCCGTCCCCAGATTTGGACATGACCAACGGCACTGATGCGAGCCCCTGGATTCACATCCCCGTAGAGAAGAACATCGCCCTTCGCTTGTAGATGATCCCCCGAGCGAAGCGTGCCTTGATGAAACAGCAAGGCGTCTGTGGCGTCATCGGAGGTTTCCTGCACGGTCCTTTCTGCCGAGGGCGTGACCACGTCATGCCCCAGGGCCTTCGCGCTCACAATCGTGCTGGTTTGATCGCTTTGCAGTCTGATCAAGGGGTGGCCAGCGTTGTGCAGCGCACTCTTCAGGTCTTTGAGGTCATCACAATGCAACTCCCAGTCGTTGCAATCGATCAAGACCGGCCCGGTGTCTTCGGGAAGCGCCAGTAATAAACGATTTAAGGCATCACGCCAGTGCTCTTGATATCGACTGGGAAGGCGCAATGAAGGCAAGGTCGTTCAGACGGCCAAGGCCATCTATTGAAGACCACTTTTCAAGTCATCGGCATCCCTGAGCCCTGTTCTTGGCTGAGAGCTGTTTTGAGCTCTGGACCAATGTCTCCGGGGTAGATCAACCATGCCGATGCTGCGGGCGTTGTAAGGCTCTGCACCAGTGCTGAAACCTGCTCCAGTGCCTGCAATCGGACACCATCCCAGAGCCGCAGCCCACCTTTGTAGGGGTGATACCCCCGTTGTTGTTGATGACGTAAGCCGCAACACAGATCTGGATCCCGATCAATGGTTTCGCTCAGCCCTCTCGCGATGGCCAATGCCTTGAGCTGGTCACCGCTGTTGAGGTGTCCAACGGCGATTGCCTTGAGTAAGCGTCGGTCGAGAAACCGCTCGCAGAGTTCAGCGAGAGGCGTCGGGCCCTCGTCCCTCCAGCGCTGGAGGTGGTATCCCGTTCGCACGTCATCGTTGGCCAAAAACGTGCGGAGATCGATGGCTTCGGGGTCCCAAAGCCAGCACCTCATCACGTCATCAGCCCATACCTCATGAGGACCAAGTTGCCGGGCGAATTGAATCAAGCGCTCCAGCATCCAGTTGCACACAATGTTGAGGCGGTGGTTGTAGACGCTGCGATACATCAGATTCCGAACCACGAGGTAGTGCTCTACCGCCATAAGCCCTTTGGGATGAATCGCCAAATCCCCATCCGGTGAGAGGGTCAGGCCTGACAGGATCCGATCGGTATCGAGTTGGCCGTATCGCGCTCCTGTCGTGTAGCTGTCTCGCAGCAGGTAATCGAGTCGATCGCAGTCCAGCTGACTGCTGACAAGCCTTTTGATGACGGACCGCTGTGCTGTTCCGTACTCCAGCAGGTTGGCAACTGCATCAGCTAGCCCAGGAGAGAACGCTTCCAATGGGTCATGAAGAGCCGGGTGCTGTCGGATCACCGCTGCAGACCAGGTCTCGTGGTGCAGACCGAACATTTCTTCTCCGGTATGGCTGAGCGGGCCATGGCCAATGTCATGGAGGAGGGCTGCTGCATAAAGAAGGCCTTGGTCCTGTTCAAGGGAGGGATCAAGCCTGATCAAGTGCGTAAGTGCGAGCCGAGCCAGGTGAAAAACACCGAGCGAATGTGTAAAGCGGCTTGATTCCGCCCCATGAAACGTGAGGAATGCCGGGCCAAGTTGGCGAACACGACGTAACCGCTGAAAAGGGGCCGTATCAATCAAGGCCATCACCAGGGCTTCCGCCCCGATGGAGTCATCCAGAGTGATCGCGTGGTGCAGTGGGTCGTGATACGTCCGCAGACTCATGCAGCGTCATCGCCGTTTGGGTCGTCCTCGTTCATCGCTAAATGGGATTCCATCCAGTTCTCTGCAGAGGCCAGCCATAGATCTCCATCGCTGCCTGGGCTCAATGGTTCCGGGGTCTCCAGAATTTGATCCGGCTGAATTCCCTCTCCTTGGATGTCCCGACCGTTCGGTGTGACGTAACCGGCCACGGTCACGGCTAGTCCACTGCCATCGCTGAGGTTGGTCAAGGTTTGGATTAACCCTTTCCCGAACGTCTGATTGCCCATCAGCAGTGAACGTCCACTGTCCTGCAACGCACCGGCGAGGATTTCACTGGCACTCGCTGTCCCTGCATTCACCAAGGTGAGCATTGGACCGTCGTACAACTGATTTGGCCGCGATGGAACGGTGTCACTGATGCCATTGCGATCGCGTGTTTCAACGATTGCATCCCCATTCAGGAAGTCATCAGCAACGGCCAGGCCTGCACTGACGAGACCTCCTGAGTTATTGCGCAGATCCAGGATCAGCCCCTCAATATTTTTCACTTTGAGCTCTTCAAGTGCCTCCATGACCTGCTGAGGGACGTCTTCGGAGAACTGAGTGATCCGTAAATAGCCCAGGGTGTGCGTGGCACTGCGTACACGTCGGGTGCGTACAGGGCGGAGGTCCACGTTGCGCCGCTCAAGAGTCACCTCGCTGGCGTCCCCGTTTTTGGTCTGAATGCTGAGAACAACTTGGGTCCCCACCTCTCCACGCAAGTTGTTGGCCGTTCCCCCTAGGCCAAGCGTGCTGACAGAGATGCCATCCACCGCCGTTAATGCCGTGCCTGGAATGAGCCCTGCCTCGGCGGCGGGAGATCCTTCGAGGGCAGAGATGATGACGACTGCATCACTGGAGTTATCCGGTCCGAGTTGAAGGCCCACACCACTCAGGCTTCCGCTGGTGCTGTCTTTGAGTGCGGCGTAGTCGCGTGGACGCAGCAGGCGCGTGTAGGGCTCTCCGATGCTTGCGAGCATCACGTCGATGGCTTGATAGGCCTCTTCGCTGGTGTTGATCGTTTTCTCTAAGGCCTTTTGTCGCTGGCGTTTCCAACGGATGTTGTCCAGCTGATCGGGGTCGTAATAGCCCTGGTTCACCAGTCTCCAGCTATCCACCACCAGCTGCTGGGCATCGTTTAAGGCAGCGGTGCTGGCAGGACTACCCAGAAACAAGGCCGTGATCAACACCAGGGGCATCGCGATCTGCATCAGCCGAGAGCCCAAACTCCTCATGGTGTTGGCGACATCATTAACAGTCGGATACATAGCGTCCTCCAGGGCGCAGTGGCTGATCTGTGCTGCGTAGACTTTCGCAACTCGAGCCCGCTTGTGCATGGCGAACTCATCACCCGTCTACGACTGGTTTCAGGAACGTCTTGAGATTCAGGACATTGCTGATGACATCAGCACCAAATACGTGCCCCCCCACGTCAACATCTTTTATTGCCTGGGCGGGATCACCCTGGTTTGCTTTCTGATTCAGTTCGCGACTGGGTTCGCGATGACCTTCTATTACAAGCCCACGGTCGCCGAGGCTTATTCCTCGGTTCAGTATTTGATGACCGATGTCAGCTTCGGCTGGCTGATCCGTTCGGTCCATCGCTGGAGCGCCTCGATGATGGTGCTGATGCTGATTCTTCACGTGTTCCGCGTGTATTTGACCGGTGGCTTCAAGCGCCCTCGTGAGCTCACCTGGGTGACGGGCGTCACCATGGCGGTGATCACGGTTTCCTTTGGTGTCACCGGTTACTCCCTTCCTTGGGACCAAGTCGGCTACTGGGCCGTCAAGATTGTTTCCGGCGTCCCCGCTGCGATTCCAGTGGTTGGCGATTTCATGGTTGAACTTCTTCGCGGTGGCGAAAGTGTTGGCCAGTCCACCTTGACGCGCTTCTACAGCCTTCACACCTTCGTGATGCCTTGGTTGTTGGCGGTGTTCATGCTGATGCACTTCCTCATGATCCGGAAGCAGGGCATTTCTGGTCCCTTATGACCAACGTCTCAGGTTGTTCACATTCATCCCATTTGGGTTGATTCGTCTTCCTACCGTTCCTCTATCAGCCGGTAACTGATGCACATTCTCAAGAAGCCTGATCTCAACGATCCAAAGATGCGCGCCAAGCTCGCCAAGGGCATGGGGCATAACTACTACGGAGAGCCGGCATGGCCTAACGACCTGCTCTACATCTTCCCGGTCGTCATTCTCGGCACGATCGCCTGTGTTGTCGGTCTGGCTGTGTTGGATCCGGCGATGCTCGCCGACAAGGCTGATCCTTTCGCAACCCCTTTGGAAATTCTTCCTGAGTGGTACCTGTATCCGGTCTTCCAAATCCTGCGGGTTGTCCCCAATAAATTGCTGGGCATCGCCCTGCAGACCTTGGTTCCCTTGGGTTTGATGATGGTTCCCTTCATTGAGAGCTTCAACAAATTCCAAAACCCTTTCCGTCGTCCTGTGGCGATGACTGTCTTCCTGACCGGAACTCTCGTCACCATCTATCTCGGGATTGGAGCAGCGCTTCCGATTGATAAGTCGTTGACCTTGGGTCTTTTCTGATCTGCGGTCGCTTTAATCCAAGTTTTGCCCCCTCATCAATCATTGAGGGGGTTTTTTTATGGCTCTCAGCT
>CEPW01176072.1_pt1 | contig 25478 bp, 22 predicted proteins | sample 356211 | NCBI WGS metagenome assembly CEPW01 (sample SAMEA2620021, study PRJEB7988) | marine metagenome | biome: marine biome (ENVO:00000447); feature: deep chlorophyll maximum layer (ENVO:xxxxxxxx); material: "saline water (ENVO:00002010), including plankton (ENVO:xxxxxxxx)" | depth 25 m
GAGATTAACAAACAGTTGCAAGATCTTCGCACCGAACGTGATGCTGCTCTCCGTCAAGTTGACCTCATTCAAGACTGCATGAATGAGTTAATGCGGAAGCGCAAACTATTAGCACTCTTATCAAAGTGATCCCCATGCACATCATCGCCACATCAAATCGTATCATCAATGGTATCAACACACCTGTCGTAACTGTTGACGGGTTTGATATAGATACCATTGAAGATCGTCGTGAACGACTGAGAGCAGATATTAGCAAGTTGCAAGCAAAACTAGATACATTCGATCAAATGGCAGACATGTTAGATAATGAGTGGGCAAGATTACAAGAGAGCAAAGGATTTTAATGTGTGGTATTGCCCTGGTACATAGTAAGCGAGAAAAGATTAAGCATCGTTTACTATCAGTTGCCAATGAAGAACTAGGCATCCGTGGACCTACATCGTGCACACATTATTTGAGCAACGATGTATACATGTTTCAGAGTATCCTAGCGATTCAGAGTGAACCAAAGGATCGAGGTTTTGCTCAACTTCCTCATCATTATGATGTGACATTGTATAATGGTGAGATCTACGATGCTGATGAGAATGAGATCATCAAGGATGTGAATCGTGATAAACGGTTAGCATCTGTTGATGGCATGTTTAGCATCGTGAATGTTAAGTGCAACGGGCAATGGTTTGATGTTAATGCTTATCGTGATCTGATTGGTGAGAAGAGATTATATTATTATGATAGCAAAAATCTATTCGTCATAGCATCTACACCGCGATTCATCTTCGAGGTGATGCGATTGTATGGTGAAACACAAGAGATCGACACAGTTGCATTGCAAGACTATTATGTGATGCGACATGGAATCACAAATAAGACGGGGATTCGTGGTGTTGAGATGTTACCACCGGGGAGCAAACTAACATACAACAAAAGAGGAGTCAAGATTGAAAAGTTATGGAGTACGAGACAATATCTCAGAACTGATCTAACTCGTGAGTTATGTAAGATTGACTTTGACACATATGTGAGTCAGTTGCATGAGTTACTATCAAGAACGATGCGAAATATGCATCAGAAAGTTCGTCCTAATATCGATACATTCAGTGTTGTCAGTGGTGGTGTTGATTCATCGTTGGTGACATACTATGCAGAAAACTGTGGGATTGATATTGTTAGTGCACTGACACTAACATTTGATGGAAAGGATACAATAGCACAGCAAGCGCATCATTTATTCAAACATCTAGAGTGTAGACAATGGAGTGAGAATGTAGATCGTGAGTTATACTATGATGCATATCTTGAATCATTGAGAGTATGTCTAGAACCAATCTCATCACATGATTTTGCAAGCGCATATGTGTTGTATGGGATGACATCACCTGGCAGCATTATCTACACGGGTGATTGTGCTGATGAGATATTCTTAGGATATAAGTATTATTCAAACTGCATCACTAGTGAATATGCATTGCCTGTAAGAAGTGATTTTAAATATCAACGATTGCAGGAGATTGAGGATGATTATGAGTATGCATATCATTTCTTTATGGACAATAAGTATACATCAAGAGATGCACATGCAAAGGCAGCAAGTTTTGTAGATGTGACATATCAGGTGCCTAACTCTACATTATTGAGTGCAGATCTCATCGGTGGTGCACATGGAGTAGAAGTGAGGACACCATTTATCAGAAAACATATGCTAGAATATGGATTAAACTCACCCATACATTTAACACAAAATAAGAAAGGACTGAACGAGTTATTTGCGAAAAGTTTCAACAAACGAGCACCAATCAAGCAAGGATTCAGTGGACATCCCAATGCAATGTTCATGCACTTGGATAACATTGATGAAGCAGAGATCATCTTTGGCACATTAACAAACAAAGGACATTCTATGTCAACTGATGTAGAATGGAAATACATCAACACACAACATTTTATCAACTCGATTTACCATGTCTAAGATCTACAAAGTCACCACATATATCAGAAGCAATACTGATGTGAAGAAATGGTTTGATGATACATTGGAAGAGTATTTGGAAGATGATGAATACATTTTAGAGACCAAGGTTGAACCAGTTGGAGAGGTGGCACAGCAGAGCACCTAAATCACCCTGAGCACCCTGTAGAATAACCTCAGTTAAGCGAAACGAGATGATCCGACGCCATGCCACTGCTGCCGACTTCGAAGCGTGGGAGACTGCTGCAAACGCCATGAGCGATGCTGAGTTAATCTACGCTGCAAAGGACTGCCGCAAGGTTGAAGCACTATGGCGTCACCATGATCCCATGGTAGAAGGATTCTACAGCGATCAGGCATCCACTTATGGAACTGTCCTTAACCGCCGCCGAATCAACCGCTGACCCTGTAGGATAAGGACAACAAACAAACACACCAACTATGGCAACTCCAATCTTTACTATCTCACCTGAAATGCAATCATCCTGGGATGACATCATGAACCAAATGTCTACCTTTGTTGTTGATACTTTTGCTGACATTGATATGTCATATGATTGGGTATGTGAGATGTTAGATATTGATGGATTTGTTGAGAACAAAGAAGCATGGAATGATTTCTGGAATAAGTATCAAGATGCTGCTGATCTTGCTGGCATTGATAACAACCGGATCCTTTGGCATGATGCTCACTGAGCACGAATAATAACACACACAAACTAACATGAACTACACACTCAAAGAGATTAGCAATCTAGTAAACAATATGATTGCAATGCAAGGTGAAGATGCACAATGTGGAGCATGGATCTACACAGCAGAGGATTGCGCGATTTATGATGAAGACGGCAACCCAGAATATGTGTGTGATGGTAACCCAGAACTAACAAAAGCGATTTTCAATGAAGTCGGAAATATCGATCATATTTACACTGTTATTCAAGAATGTGTAGACGAGGTTACTGAAGAGAAATACATGCAACAGCAGCAGGAGCAGGACACCTAGCGAACTGTCCACCAAACCCCCACAGACGCCCCATATGCCCTATATTAGTTTCATCGGGAGGGGATCACACCTCACCCACCACTAACCCCCCACACAGAGCATCATGCGTAAGATCGAAACCCAAATGAACGCCGCTATCAGCAACAACGCTGACTGGCAGAAAGACAACACTTCTGTTCACTTCGATCCCGAAACTAACACCAGTGTAGTACGTCTCCACGGCAACAAGATCGCTGAGGTTGACAACGACGGCATCAAACTTTTCGACGGTGGTTGGCAGTCAAACACCACCAAATCACGTCTCAATGCTATTCTCTCAGAGCATGGTATTGCTGGCGAAGGTGTATTCCAGAAGGATTTCCAATGGTTCATCCGCCTGTATAATGGCACTGAGTTCTTCACTATGAACTTCACATCTGGTATGCGTTTGGGTGCACTTGCTACCGCTGATCTTCTCGCATGATTACATCATCCACGCCAGCAGACTATCAAGATTTCTGGCACAATCCTGATCCACTCACTGACACTACCTCTTCAGACATCATGAACGACGATTACACAAACTACGAAGCAGATTTTGACTACAGTGGTGAATGGGAGGATAAATCTGATCTCCTTGCATCACTCGAAGAAGAGACAATCAAAGACAACTATGATGGTGAAACTATCCAATACATTAACAACTTCCGCTGATGTATTTCACACCAATGCAACAAGAACTGATAGTCTACTGTCTAGAACAATGCTCCTCAGACTTCACTGATGAGGAACAATCAGACTTCGAATCTATCATGATGAAGTTCACACTATCACCACCACAATCACCACCATGTGAGTATGATCAAGTCTTAGAATACTCCAAAGCATCTCCACAGTACCTCTGAAGATACCCATGAGTTACTTACATTCAGAAAAGCGCACCTTTTTAGAAATGTTAAATAAAAGGTTTGTGCGTGAATGATAAGATTGTGTAAAAGTTCGTTATTATTCTCTTTCGTCCATCATCCACCGCCTATGTGATCAATCGTCCTTAAATGTCTTCTGCCGTTGTTACCTTAGCGTGCTCGGTATAAGACTCACAGTTCTCACACATTTTCCCAGGATTCTCACACTTATCACCACGGAGTTATTATGAGTAAGCAGCAGGCGATTGAAGCACTCAGCAACACTGAAACAGCAGCAGATCTTATGCTCGTCTTGGAGGCAATCAGCGAACTTTTTTGATCCATTATAAGTGAACTCGCAGGGATTGTCAACCGGGGGGGATTGACAGTCTCTGCGTGATACTTATAAGAATGAGGGTGAATGTTGTCAAGCAGTTGACAGTCTTGGCGTCCTTATGTTATGATCGCCCCCTGGGCGTGCCCCCGTAATTAATAAGTACCTTCTTTCTAACCTACAAACGTTTCACCGACCGAGAGATATAATAAACGACTCCCCCGTCCCCAGAGATATCAGAATTTTTTTCGCAGTAAAAAATCCGCTCAGAGGTCCATCAAGATCTTATGATATTCTGGATAAGTCTTAGCATGATCCTGATTACGAATCATATCATATGCTTTGATATGTCCGAGGAACCTATAAGTAAGGTCCGGACCATCAATATTAATAAAGTTAATGAGTGTTTGAAACTTCTTATGATCTTTATATTTGTCGATGATGATATCTTTTAGTTTACGGGAGATGTTATGTACACAAAGATGCGAAGGTCCCCATAGGAATCCATGAGACAATCTTATTTTGTTCGCCTTACAGTATTCTAAGAACTCCATCTGGTACCATACATTATAGTTGGAGATGGTAGAGTATAACTTAACCTCACCGAAGCCGTGTGAGTTAAACTTATGGTAGTTAGAGATCACGGTGTCCCATGAAGATTGATCTCTAGAATACTCCAAGCGTTCTCCCATATCATCACAGGAGATAACCAAGACGACACGTTTAAACTTTTTAAGGGATGCAACCAGATGTTCATTATATACTGAACCATTGGTTGTAATGCATAAAGTAATATCCGAAACAAAAGGAGTTTCAGAAATCATTTGTATCAGTTCCAGATTTTCGTGAGAGATGAATGGTTCCCCACCGGTAAGTTCAATCTCTCGAATATGTGGTAACCATTTCTCAAAGAATATCTGTTGATTATGAGATAGATCAAGAATCTTAGTGGAGGTTCGATATTCTATCTGTTCAGGTGTTTCAACTTCCCTATCAATCAGATCATATGCTACTTGGATCTCACCCTGCTCCTCCATCTCTTTTTGAATAGATGTAGAAGTCATTGGATTACACATCCTACACCTATAGTTACAGGCGTTAGACAACTTAAAGTCAAAGATCCGAGGTATCTGAGGACCTTTTAGATTATAGTCAATATCATACATCCTTACACGTTTATTGAATCTTCTACGTAGGGAGTATACACCGGCTTCCTCCTCTTCCCAGCAAGCGTTACACTCTGCGGGTTTTTCACCTCTCAAGAATGCTGCGCGTAACTCTTCAAACTTGGGGGAGTTATATACTTCATCAATCGTACCATCTTTAAGGTTAGGCATACCATAGGTATACCCAGTATTATATTCTGTAGTGTGTTCATATCTACAGCACGGACGAGATTCACCAGTAATATCTGTGGAGATTGATATCCATGGTGCAGGACAGAACGTACACGTATTCACAGAGTATAAATCTAAATATCCTTAGGTTATTTATTTGGCACTGCATGAAAATCTTGTTCTCTGGATGCAGTAATACCTGGGGTGATGAGTTAGATAATCCTGAAACAGAAAGATATTCCTATCATGTAGCAAAGCACTTTAATGCAGAAGAGATTAATGTATCCGACTGTGGTGCATCAGTCCATATGGTTGCTACATTTGCATTGCAGTGGATCAAGTATAATGGTAAACCTGATGTAGTTGTTATACAGTGGCCACCATTTCAGAGGTCAGAGTTCTGGCGGATTCGTAAGAAACGATTAGCAGCATTAACACCACAAGACTTTAGAGAAGGTAGTACCAAACCTGATGATCATCAGTCATGGGCAAAGTTCTATTTTCAGGAGATTCATAATGATTCCCTAGCATGTGACCGTTGGTTTCTAGAGATGTATGCTATGGAGAATGTAATGAGACAGATGGGCATTAAGTATGTCACGATCTCTCATAATCAATGGCATCATAAAGCAGCATCAGCATGTAATAACTGTGATCCTGATAAACATGAGAAGATCACCATGGCAATCAATAAGATTCATGAGATCGACTATTGTCCTATCTACAGTAACCATTTACAGCAGATACCAGAAGCGATTCATGGTGGTATCTTGCCGAAAGAAAACCAAGGTGTCAATACTCCAGAGTTTAGGAGGAAGTGGTTGAAACCAAGGTCTCATCCAAACGAAGCAGCACATATCGAGATTGCGAAGCATATCATCGGGAAGATTGAATCATGCTGAGTTCGCCAAACGAGTATCTGTATCAACTAAAGGCATGTAATAAGTCTGAAGCAGTTCGGATGTGGCGACAAGATTTAAAAGAAAGTTGGAATGAATCCTGTGCATACTGTGGTGAGTACGGTGATACTATAGATCATATTATACCACAAGCATTGGGTGGGACTGATGAGATTACTAATGTGCTATGCTGTTGTCAGCGGTGTAATGCAGATAAAGCACATGAACCAGTTGAGATCTGGTACTTTCAACAATACTTCTTTGATCAAGACAGATGGGACAAGATTGAAGAATGGAGACGTGTGAAGACTGAAGGTACAAGAAAACGTTATGTCAGAGGTCGTAATGGACAAGCATCAAGATCTGTCATTCAATAGTATTCTATTCTGTGGATGCTCTCATGTTTATGGTAGTGATCTAGAAGCATACCATCGTCATCTCCGTGGTATGGAACAGGTTAATAATGTAAAGGTTGTTGGTGAGCACCAGTCATCCCATAGGTACTCACGATTAGTTGCAGATCATTATGGTGCACAAGAGTACAACATATCTAAACCTGGAATATCTAATGACCACATTGCTGCAAAGGTTGTAGGTTTTGTTGAGCAGCAGTCTGTTGATCTAGCGATTGTTCAGTTAACGCATTCAACACGACTACTGTCATACAATGATAGTGATAAGAGGTGGGAAGATATAATGCCAAGTGAGCAGGAGTATCTGCCTAGGAAGTTATCTGAAGCAAAGGAAGCCTTTTACAAATACGTATATCATGATAGAATGTCTTCGATGCACTATTGGAGGAATGCATATCTCCTTCAAGAGATGTTCCGTGCAAAGGGTATTGAATACTTCTTCTTTCGCACATGCAACATACCGCATCAAAAGGATGATCTCTATTATCCTTATATCGATCAAACTAGAGTCTTTTCACAAACAATGCAGGAAGATCTTGCATTACGGTTACATTCGAAGTATACTGTACCTAAAGTCAAAGGAGTTACCCGTGGTAATCATCTGAATGAACTAGGTCACGAAAAGGTCTCCAAGTATCTAATAAATAGTATCGAGCATTTCTATACTCATGGCTTTCAGCGTTTATCTTGACAAAAAACCCGCTTTTGAAAACATCTCCAAAGAAGAAGCGGAACATAAACAAATGATCCTCCAGCAAATGATCCGTGCTGGTGTCCCCAGTTCCTACACTGAGGAGCAAGTAAAAGTAATCGAGATCAAACCGAAGAATGATTAAGTATATTCGTAATATTCCTAGAAACATTAGGATTTGGTTTAAGTTGAGAAAACTTCGTAAACAAGATCCATTCATTTATGAAAACGAAGATTGATTCGATTTTATTCTGTGGGGTAAAACGATTCAACAATGTGTATGGTCGAACAGATCATTACACTCATCATGTATCAGAGCATTTTAATGCATATGCTGATATAGTCCCACATAGTGGTAGGTGGATGGAAGATTCATTCGCCAAGTATAAAGAGCGTAAGCATTCTCTTGTTATCATCATGGATGATGGGCAAGATTGGTTATCTCTTGCATACGCCAAGACATGGTTCGAATCTAAGGGTGTCGAATGGTTCTTCCTCCTTAGTGAACTTAAATCCTTTGATGATCATTGCGATCAGATTGACTTCAATAGGTGTATGGCAGTTGCTTGCCCTATGGATGATCAGGATTCTATCCAAAACGTAACTAAACATTCCATTCCTTGGATTAACGTCACTAACACGGAATGGGATGAATACGTATCTGATAATAAGAGAATAGGATCTACCATGATCAGTTACATTGAACAGCACCTGATATGATTGGTTTCAGTGAAGGATTTCACGATGCTGCTGTTGCTGTTGTAGTAGACGGGCAAATCAAGTTTGCTACTCATTCAGAGCGATACTCTAGACTGAAGCATGACAAAGATCTTGATGGTGTAGCAACATTCTTAGCATGTTGTGCGAATGAGGATGACATCACAGCATTCTATGAACGTCCATTTTATAAGAGGACACGTCAGTTATTTGCAGGACAGTTCAAACATGCCTTTGGTCGTCGTCACCTAGCATTAGAACCTACTGCGTATCATTCACATCATCTTTCCCATGCTGCTGCAGCATTTCAGACAGGACCTTATTCTGAGGCTGCCTGTGTTGTCGTAGACTCCATTGGCGAATGGGATACCGTTTCTGTCTGGAAAGCAGAGATGGTGAATGGGCGTGCTAGGTACAAAAAGAAGTTTTCCAAGCGTTATCCATACTCCATTGGACTGTGGTACTCTGCTCTTACAAAGTGGGCAGGTCTAAGACCCTTAGACGAAGAGTACATCTTTATGGGGATGGGTGCGTACGGATCGCCGATTTATAAGAACAGAGCGCGAACTCTGCTCTCTATGAATAACCATAAGGGTATTCCCATTCATTTGGCGGGATCTAAGGAGAATATCGCTAAATCTGCGGAGCATGTGCTGTACGAAGTCCTTTCTGATATCTTTAAGATCGCAAGAAAGTACAGTGATAACATCTGTTATGGCGGTGGTGTCGCATTAAACTGTGTAGTAAACGCCAAACTGCAGGCAGACCATCCCAATATGTGGATCATGCCCAATCCAGGTGACGCTGGTGGTGCGTTAGGTGCTGCTCTACTATCCTACGGAGGTAAAGTTCCGTTCAGTCCATACCTTGGAAACATGATCTATCACAAGATCGATCCAAAGCAAGTGGTTGATCTACTCCTTCGAGATGGACTCTGTGGCGTTGCTAATGGACGTGCCGAGTTTGGTCCCCGTGCACTAGGTAATAGGAGTCTTCTAGCGGATCCTAGCACCCTAGAAATGAAGGATCGAGTCAATGAGATCAAGCGTCGTCAGAAGTTTCGTCCATTTGCTCCTGTCATATTGGAAGAGCACGCTCAACAGTGGTTCGATATGCCGAAAAAGGAATCTAGATATATGTCATATGTCTATCAGTGTAAGAAACCTGACAAGATTCCTGCTTGCATTCACGCTGATGGATCTGCTAGAGTACAAACAGTTCCTAAAGACTCGCAAAGTATTATTAGACAGATCCTTGAATGTTGGTTTGAACGCACCGGATGCCCAGTATTACTGAATACATCCCTAAATGTACGCGGACAACCTATGGTTAACACCTGGGATGAGGCACTTGAGTTTGCCCAAATCTATGGTGTAGTCGTACTCTAAATAAGTCGTATCGTTAGTTTATCATGGCTAAGCGTATTGATGACGCTTTTATCGATCAGTTAGTAGAAAAACAGCGCGAAGGAAGTTTTTGCCCATACGCTTTCGGTAATATAAGAAACTCGATGCAGTCTGGATACGCTCCATGCTGCTGGTTTAATCCAAATAGATTTGAGAATCCTACAAATACGTTACCTTTTGAGTATTACGATAATGATCATGCGGTAAGAGTCCGCAGTAATATGCTAAACAATGAGAAATCTCTTCTCATGCATAGATCATGTAAGATATGTCTTAAGTGGGAGCGCGAAGGTGCAGAGTCTCCACGTCTAATGGCACCGGTTGATCGCAATGTTCTCAAGAACTTTGACGTAGAGGGTGCATATATTGGACCTCCACCAGCAGGAGAGTTGGAGTTGGTAGATCCTAGAGATTATGGACGCCATATCCAGTTGGAGTTGAACATCTATGGTAACGCATGTAACCTAGAATGTTATGGTTGCAAACCATTTGACTCCACTGTTCGTAAGAAGCGTGTAGATGAGTTAGAAGCAAAGAACCCAGAGTTCAAAGAGTTTCTTTGGAATGTCGAATATCCGTCCAACAATCTAAAGCAGATTGATAAGGATCAGTTCGATGCGGTTGTCAATGATGTTATCAAGAATATCGGCAGAGTAAAATCCATCATGCTTTGTGGTGGTGAACCTATGCTGATGAAGAGTCATTTTATTCTTCTTGATAGGATCATAGAATCAGGACACTCAAAGGAGATTGAACTTACATACGTCTCCAACATGACTGTCTTCCATATGAAGCAGATGAAGAAGTATCTTGATGCTTTCCGATGGACTAGTGTTCATTGGAGTTGTGATGGTATGGATGAGAGAAATCATTATCTGAGATATCCAACTCACTGGGACACGGTGCTCGAACACGTCAATGATGTTCAGGATTACTTTGCAGCGAATGGTAATGGGTTTATTGATGCCACTTATACCCCATCACTATTCAGCATCTACAAGATCAAAGAAGTCTTCCAGTTCTTTGAAGAGTGTGGTTTGAAAAAGAGACCTTTCCAGGTCTACAATAAGATTGAGGACCCCAAGTTCTTAAAACCAAATCACCTTCCAGATGAAATCAAAAAAGAGATCGCTGATGATGTAAGATCAGTCAGTGAAAGTGTCTATGTTGACATGCTGCGCCCTAGGGATGAAAAGATGTTCCGACTGGCGTTAAAGTACATGGATGAACTAGACGAATCCCGTGGTACCAACTGGAGAGCAGTATTCCCTGAACTTGCAGGATACTAAATATCGTGGTATCATGTATACGGGCATGACCCGTTGTTTTCGAAAACAATTTGAACTACATTTATGGCAAAAGGTTTTAAGGTTGTGACCCAACCTCCGTCCGGTGAAGCACCGGACGCTTTTAGTATCGAAAAAGCAAAAGAACTTATCAAAGGCAAGAGTGTCGTATTCTGTCTGCCTGGTCGTGGAGTCTCATATACCTTCCTAAAGAACTTCGTACAACTTTGTTTTGATCTGGTGCAATCTGGTGCCAGCATCCAGATCTCACAAGACTACTCCTCCATGGTTAACTTTGCACGTTGCAAGTGCCTTGGTGCAAACGTACTACGTGGTCCCGATCAACTTCCTTGGGACGGCAAACTGGAGTATGACTATCAACTATGGATCGACAGTGACATCGTATTCAACCTAGAAGCGTTCTACAAGCTTGTTTGGATGGATAGGGACATTGCTTCCGGTTGGTACTGTACAGAGGACGGTAGGACCACCTCAGTGGCACACTGGCTCGAAGAAGGTGACTTCAAATCCAATGGTGGTGTTATGAACCACGAAATGGTTGATGGCATCCAGAAGCGTAAGAAACCATTCACGGTCGATTATATTGGTTTCGGATGGGTTCTTATTAAGAAAGGTGTCTTCGAGCACACTGAGATGAAGTATCCTTGGTTCGCACCTAAGATGCAAGTCTTTGATTCTGGCGAAGTTCAGGATATGTGTGGTGAAGATGTCTCATTCTGTCTCGACGCTATCAAAGCTGGATTCGAGATCTGGTGTGATCCAACTATCCGAGTCGGTCACGAGAAGACTCGCGTAATCTAGATAGATATGTAATCGTGATGCTTGAATAATGGAAAAATACGATATATACTGTCAGGGGAAAAAAATCTACTCTTCTATTGATGAGGAGGAGATGCTAGAAGTGACGCAGGATCTTGCTGATCAGTTCTATGCTCAAGGCACCCCTCACCCTGACGATATCGTTGTAGAATATCTTGGTTTCGACATAGAGTAATTATGGCAGTCAAAAAAACGTCCACTGGTGGTAACTTGATTGAATCGCGTCCTAAAAAGGCACGTCAGGGTTCATCGAAAAATACAAAACTTTCCGCTACCTCGCGGAACGGTGCAAAGAAACGTTATCGAGGTCAAGGTAAATAACGATTGGTAATAAAGAGGTCTCTATGAGACCTCTTTTTTTGTGCTCTAAATAAGGATAAATAACCGAAGACCATAGACAGTGCCTCTTCAAAGGATATCTCAAGGATTCAGAGATATATCTCTATCGTTCAAGCGACATCCTATAACCAATGACATCAACGCATTAAGCGATGTTGATGCCATTAAGAGAGCAGTACAGAATCTGGTTCGGATTCAAGCAGGTGAAGTCTTCTTCAATAGAAGAATTGGTACGAATATATCAGACTCTCTATTTGAGTTGATGAGTGGGGAGACCGAAGATCTCCTGAAGACCGAGATTAGTACCGTAATCGAGAACTACGAACCAAGAGTTCTTTTAAGGGCTGTTGATGTTACAGCAATGCCTGAGGACAATGCATTGGACATTGCTATTCGTTACGACGTGGTTGGTTTATCTGTTCCCACACAAGCAATCAACTTTGTACTAGAACCAACGAGACTCTAATATGGCACTCACACAGTTTACTAATCTAAACTTTGAGGACATTAAGACCTCAATCAAAGATTATCTAAGACAGAATAGTAACTTTACTGATTTTGACTTCGAAGGTTCTAACCTTTCGATCATTATCAACCTGCTTGCGTATAACTCATATATTACTGCCTACAATACAAACATGGCAGTCAATGAAACTTTCATTGATTCTGCCACTTTGCGCGAGAACGTCGTATCCCTAGCACGCAATATTGGGTATGTTCCGCGTTCTGTGCGTTCAGCGAGAGCACAGACACAAGTTTTTATCGATGGATTGGGTTCTGATGTAGAATCAATCACCATTCAACCAGGTTTGATCTCCAATAGTTCCATTAATGATGTGAACTATTTGTTCTCTTTACCAGAAAAGGTCACACTTTCGGTAGAAGATGGTGCTGCCAGTGATATACTGGAGATTTATCAGGGTCAATACCTCAAAAAAGAGTGGACTGTAAACGATTCTTTGCCAAATCAACGCTACATTCTCCCGAATGATGGCATTGATACCACAACTTTGCGTGTTAGTGTCAAAGAAAATGACGCTTCTACTACAAAAACGGACTATAAACTAGTTGACAACATCATCGGGATCACTTCCGAGTCAAATATTTTCCTAATTCAAGAAACGACCGACGAAAAATACGAGATTTTGTTCGGTGATGGCGTTTTTGGTAAGAAGTTGGAGTCCGGAAACGTCGTTTCGGCGGAATATATCAAGACAGATGGTAAAAGTGGCAACGGAGCTTCCGAGTTTAGGTTCCTTGGAGCACTTGAGGACCAGGATGGAGCGTCAATTCTGACTTTTGAGTCCCAAATCTTCACAGCTAACCCTTCTGAAGGTGGAGATGACATCGAAAGTGTCGAAAGCGTGCGCTATTATGCTCCAAGAATGTATTCTTCGCAGCATAGAGCAGTAACTGCGAACGATTATGAGGCGATTTTGCCTTCTTTGTACCCAAATATCGAATCAGTGACCGCTTTTGGTGGCGAAGACCTCAATCCACCGCAATATGGGCGTGTTTTCATCGCTGCAAAACCAAGAAACGGTGCTTATTTGTCAGATTACACCAAAAATGAGATTTTGGGGTCGCTAAAATCGTATTCTGTCGCTGGAATCGTCCCAGTGATGATCGATTTGCAGTATCTGTTCGTAGAAATCGACAGTTGTGTCTATTATAACGAGAATTTTGTCGGAAATCCGGACAACGTTCGCACAGACATCATTGCTGCTCTTACACAGTACGCCAACTCTTCAGAAATCAATCAGTTTGGCAGCAGATTTAAGTATAGTAAGGTTCAAACGATCATTGACGGTGTAGATACTTCGATTACGTCGAATATCACAACCGTTAGAATGCGTAGAAACCTCAGAGCACAGATTAATCAGTTCTCTCAGTACGAACTGTGCTTTGATAATGAAATGTATCGTCAGAAGTCTAAGTTCAACATCAAGTCTACAGGATTTACTGTAGAAGGTATTTCTGGCACAGTATATCTCTCAGATATGAATGGGGCAACAGAGTTGTCAACTGCTAAGTCTGCACCGATGATGCTTGTAGACAAAGATGGAACTGTTATCTCATCAAACGTAGGTAAAGTCAAATATGACGTTGGAGAAATCCTCCTAGATACTATTAACATTACGTCAACCGAAAAACCACAGAATATTGTTGAGATTCAGGCGATTCCAATGTCAAATGACGTATTGGCAAGGAAGGACCTCTATCTACAGTTCGATATTTCGAATAGTAATATTACAATGAAGCAAGATAGCATTGCTTCTGGTGGAAATACGTCCGGAACACGATTCCAACCGCAGTCCAGTTATCAAAACGGTCAGGTAACACGATAAGAGATGATCGAAACTTCTGTATCCAAAATCAAGATCTCCGACGTAGTTCAGAGTCAGATTCCTTCGTATGTCGATACGGAGAATCCACTATTTGCGGATTTTTTAAAGAGTTACTATTACTCTCAGGAGTTTCAGGGTGGACCGGTAGATATTGCGGCAAATCTGGTCCAATACAAGAATCTAGATTTTCTTAGCAACGAGAATCTAACCAAAGAAACTAAAATATCGGAATATGCTGATGGTATTGCCGAAACCATCTATGTAGACTCCACTAGGGGTTGGCCAAAGGAGTGGGGTCTCCTAAAAGTTAATAATGAGATCATTACCTACACTGGTATTGGATCAACATCGTTCACTGGTTGTGTTCGTGGTTTCAGTGGCATTGAGAACCTAAGTAAAACCAATCAACCAGAGTATCTTACATTCAGTTCTACTGGTATTGGCACTCATGGTGTTGGTGACACAGTAGAAAACCTAAGTAGCGTATTTCTCAACCAGTTCCTAAGCAAACTCAAGGTTCAGATCTTAAATGGGTTTGAGAATAGATCTCTCTTTGGTGGTTTAGATCAGTCAACGTTTATTAGGCAGGCAAAGGACTTCTTCAAGTCTAAAGGTACTGAAGAATCATTTAAAATCCTATTCAAAGTTCTATATGGTGAGGAAGTCGATCTTATCACTCCTCAGGACTTCGTTATTCGTCCTTCCGATGCAAACTTTGTAAAGGACACAGTATTGATCTGTGAGTCCTTCCTTGGCAACCCTAAAAAACTCATTGGGTACACCATTACTCAAGGAGACACCAGTGGATCTGTAACTGGGGTAGAAGAGGTCATTGTTAGCGGCAGAAGATTCTATAAAATCCGTCTTTCCACCAATACTATTGAAGGAACGTTCAAATCGATCAATAGAACGTTAAACCTGAATGAGATTTCTGTAAATGATAGTTCTATCCTCGTGGATTCCACTGTAGGGTTTGGAACTACCGGTACGTTGACTATTGGCGATCAAACAGTCACCTATGGCAGCATTAACCTTAACCAGTTCTTGGATACCAGTGCTTTATCCGAGTCTGTTGGTATTGGTAGTGCTATTGAATCGTATGATGAACTAGTCGGATACGAAGATGGTGATCTAACCAAAAAAGTCTGCCTGAAGATTCTTGTATTGGTTTCGGACATCGAACTCAATGCTTCTTTGCAGAGAAAGAACACTGTAATCCCAGTCCTGGACTTGGGTTCTAGCAAGAAGTCTATTCAGCATGAAATCTGGTTGCATAACAACAGATCAACCCTTGAAGTTGATAAAGTTGAGGATCTTGGATCATTCAACTACAGGTTAACTCTCAAGAATCCAGTATACTTCAATAATGAAGATGTAGTAGAGATTATTGATAATCAGAACAATATTATCGAGGGTTCAGTTGTTAGTTCAACTACAAACACTATTACAGTCTTCTCTACGGTACTATCAGAGAATACCAACTACAAGGTAAGAAGGAAGATCCGTCTTACCGAAGGATTTGTTGCAGATGTCCAGAATCTCTATGATGGAGATTCTCTATTAGTTGCTTCTAACAGTATCCCACACTGGGGTATCCAGGCAACCAACAGATCACACTCATATAACAATATTGGGATTGCAGCGACTACAAACTACCTAACAATCCCAGGTCATAACCTCAGAAATGGCGAACTTCTTCTAAACACTGGAAATACATTCAGCGGAATCAGTTCTGGCAGTTCTTACTATGTACGAGTAAGAGATCAAGACACCATTTATCTTTCCGAGACTCCTGATAAGGTTCGTCGTGGAGAATACATCACAATCTATGAAAATGACGACTTCCAGGCAAATGCTGGCACCCTTGAGGGCACACTAACACCTGTAGACATTGCCACTAGTGAACTTAAGGATCAGAAACTCCTATCTACGTTTGGTCCTCAGGAATATGCAGATACTAAGGTAGAAGCAACTCGTGGTATTGGTCTATTTGCCAACGGTGTCGAAATCTTTACTCCTAAGTCTGATCAGATCGTCAGATACGGTTCTATTGCGTCTGTAGAGGTCCTGAACTCCGGTGAAGGGTATGATGTAGTAGATTCACCTAGAGTGTCCCTTGTAGGGTCTGGAATCGGCGCTACAATGCTTGTCCACACCAAAGGACCGATCACTGAGATCATTGTTGATACTCCAGGTACGGATTATCAAGAGATTCCTACTGTAAGCGTATTTGGTGGTAACGGAACTTGTGTAGCAAGTCCTTCTATGAAGAAGGTGCCTGAGATTGTAAGTTTCAACGCAGGATCTCAGGGTGGAGTTGTTAATACTGCCCTAGACAAGTTCGTCTTCAAAAAACCACACAACTTCATCAATGGTGAAGAAGTTATCTACGGAATCGGCACTACTACAGCGACAGCTATCGGTATTGGCACGACTCCAGGAACTCTTGTAGATAGCGAGTCATATTTTGTTTCTGTTAAGAACGATTTTGAGATTTCCCTTTCACCTACTGGAGATCAGGCACGTTTGGGTATTGGAACTATTCCAATCTCTTCAAATGGTACTGGTGAGCAAACTTTTACAACAAAACGTAGAAGATTCAAAGTCGGTTCTATTCTTGTCGAACAATCCACAGATTTTGAAAATAAAACTTACTACGTAGACAGAAAGGATATTTCTAAGGGTAAAGATATGATCACTATCCGTGATCATGGATTTAGTAGCGGAGATCTCGTCACATATGACATTGAAGGTAGTGCACCTATTGTTGGTCTAACTTCCGAAACCAACTACTATGTTATTAAGATTGACGATGATAACTTCAGGTTGTCAGAGTCATTCACATTGAAACCGCATGTTGATATTGTCAACCTGCCACTCAACGTTAGACATATCTTCAAATACCCAGATATCACAGTTTCTATCTCTGGTAGACAAGGTATCACTACAAGTAATGCAACTGCTACTCCTGTTGCTCGCGGAAGCATCACCAAATGCATCGTGAAGACGCCTGGAGAAGACTACGGCAGTGCTGTGATAAATGGCAACTTCAAACCAGAAGTTAGCATTCTAGGCGGTTCTAGAGCAGAGTTGAGACCTTACATTGTCAACGGTCGTATTGAAGAAGTAATCGTTAAGAGTGGTGGTTTTGACTTCTTTACCAGTCCAGATATTGTTGCAGAAGGTTCTGGTGTTGGTGCTAAGTTTAAGGCAACAGTTCTAGATGGAAAAGTTGTTGGTGTCAAGGTAATCAACCCTGGATCGGGATATGACTCATCTACTGTTGTTAAGGCGAAGTCTCCTGGCATTGGTGCTATTCTAAACCCACAGATTGAACAGTGGACAGTAGATAACGTATTCAAGTTCTCAGAAAACGGTAGTATCAAGTCTGATGATGGATTCTTTATGCCAGGTAGAAGTTCTACCTATGGTAAGCAATACATTAACCTGTATGCTCCTAGAAATCTAAGAACTCTTAAAACTGATGATGGTAGTGGTCACTCTCCTATTCTAGGATGGGCATATGATGGTTCTCCTATCTACGGACCATATGCATTTACCAATACTGATGGAACTGGACCTCTGAAGTATCTGAAATCCAGTTATGTCAGATCTACCGCACTCAGTCGTGTAAACGGTCCAGACTTTGCAGACTTCCCATCAGGATACTTTGTTGAAGACTATAGTTATGTCAAAGGTAGTGGTGACCTAGACGAGCACAATGGCAGATTCTGTATTACTCCAGAATATCCGAATGGAGTTTATGCATACTTCGTTACAGTGTCTAAGGATCCTGTTACTGATGCTGGAAGTCCTTTCTTCGGAAGTAGAAAACCAGAATATCCATACGTCATAGGTACAACCTTTAAGTTTAAAGTTCCTTCTCAGAACTTTGATATTTTCAACGATCAGAACACTATTCCTAACGGGTATAAGCGTAATACTGCTTATCAGAACTTTGGTTTGTATGAGTTTGTCTCCACAATCAAAAATGCAAAGGCAATCATCAAGTCTGTTACCAAAGCACCGATTGATCGTATCAGTGTTCTAGAATCTGGCATCAACTATGCTGTCAATGATAGCATTGTCTTTGATAATAGTTCTACTTCTGGTTTTGGTGCTCTCGCCAAGATTTCCAGTGTTGCTGGTGTTGGTATCAATAGCATCAACTCAAATGTCAGGGGTGTAGAAGGTATTACACTAATAACTGATGGTAAAACTGTCACTGGTATTGCAACACTACCACACCGCCTTCTAGACAACACATACGTTAAGATTGCTGGTATCTCTAGTGAGAAGTATTCTGCTCTAACAGGACTATATCAAATCTCTGTAGAAAAGAAGAGCAGTAGGATTGATACTGCCCTTGGATCCAACAATGATACCACTACGTTTGGTATTTTAGACAATTCTACACATTACAATGTCGGAGATGTTGTCAAAGTTGGTGATGAGGAAATGTTTGTCTACAATGTAGACCATGACAACAATAATCTATCAGTTACTCGTGGATATAACGGTACAGTAGCAGCAGCACATACAAATAGATCAGTACTAACCAGACAAGAGACTAAGTTTAAATATGAACTTAAAGACTACAGTAATGATGCTCTAGAAGAGAACTATCAAGTCTTCTTTGACGCAAGTGCCGATGTTGGCGTTGGTATGACCGCTGGTGTTGGTATTGGTACAACAGTTTCTTATGTTGGTCCTGGTAATCAGCAGAAAGAAATCTTTATCCCAACCAGATCCATTCGTTTGCCTAATCATGGGTTTAGGACTGGTGAAGAACTTACTTACGATACAAATGGAGGTCTATCACTTCCATATTCGTACAATGGAACGGATGTCCACGATTTGCCATCGACAGTTTATGCTGTCAACATTGAAAAAGACCTTATTGGTATTGTAACCAATAAATCCCAGGCAAATGAAAACTGGAATAAAGTTTTCTTCAATGCAAACATTGGTATTGGTAATACACACTCGTTTAAGACCAATAGAAACGTCGTTACCGCTGATGCCAACATTTTTGATGTAGTAGTGTCCACAGGAGCGACTCATCAACTAAGACCTGGCGATGAAGTCACTGTAGACATTACATCCGGCATTACAAGAACTGTTGTTGCAACATATGACACTCCTACCAACTATGTGAGTATCGGAGCATCCGTCAATCCACCGATTGTCGCTTGTGTTGGCGATACTTTGAAGTTTGACGTATCAGACGCTACATTAGAAGAACTAGACCTAGATTTCTTTGTAGACAACAAGTTTGAGAAGCAGTTCTACGGAACAGGAACTACAGATGTTCAAATCACGAGAAATCTATCTCCAGGCATCAGTTCTGCAACAGTAAGCATCCATTTGACTGAGGATGTCCCATCAATCCTGTATTACAACTTTACAAGTAGGTCTCTTGTCAAGATCGTAAGTTCTGACATTGATATTGCCAACTTCAACCAGATCAATGTTGTCCCAAGTAGATTTGCTGGTCTACATGCGATTTCTACTACAAGTTCCAATACTTTCACGTACAATATTTTTGATACCGCTGAAAGAGTAGGATATGGGTCAGAATCTACTCTAGAGTATACTACAAAGTCTCTTAATGCTAGAGGACCGATTGATAAGGTTGCCTTATTGGATAGAGGTAGAAACTATGACATTCTACCCATCCTTTCTGTAACAACTGACATTGGTGATGGTGCTAAGTTACTTCCTGTTGGATCTAACGTCGGTGTAAGCAAAACAACCGAGATTATCGAGTCTGGATACGATTATCCTTCAGATAAGACAATCACAGTAAATGCAACCGTTCCAAAGGTTATCGTTGTTGAGAAAAACCTGAAGGTAGACTCTGTAGATGTTATTTCTGGTGGTGTCAAGTATCTGACTCCTCCAAGAGTAGTTGTATACAACACTAAAGAAGATACTATCAATGATACTCCAAAACTTGAGACATCTTTGATTGGTGGCGCTGTTAGTGACGTAAAAGTTGTCTTCCCTGGTGGATTGCTATCGGAGAAAGAATCTAGACTCATTTCACTCGATAATACTAACGGTGTTGGTATTATTAGTGCCACTTACTCAGACCCAACGGTAACGCTAAGACTCAAGACACCAAATACTGGTTTTACAACTACCAACCCACTTCCATTCGCAGTTGGCGAAAAAGTGTTCGTTGAGAACGTTGGTGTCTCATCTGGTCTTGGATATAACTCGGAAGACTACAGATATAAGAACTTTACTCTTACTGGAGTCAATACTGCGTTTGGATTGATTGACCAAGCAACTATTTCGTATGAGTTGGATGAAGATCCTGGTTCTCATGACGGACAGACGTTTGGTTCGGTTTCTAGAGAACTTGATCTTCCAACATTCAAACTAAACTTGGTCAAGACTAAGATCTTCCCTGGAGAAGTTCTTTACAGCGATACTGCCCAGACACTAACTGCCACTAACACCGTAAAGCAAGAATATGAGGATTATATCCTTGTAGACAGCATTGTAGGGTTTAAACCTGGTGATAAGTTGAATGGTCAGACATCTGGATCGATTGTTAGCATCAAATCGCTTCAAGACTCCGATGGCGAGTTTATGCTTAGCGAAAGTTTCAAAAAGACTTTCTCTTGGGATGATAATGTCGGTAAACTGAATGTATTCACTGAAAGGATTCAAGATAGCGATTATTATCAACAGTTTGCATATTCTTTGAAGTCTAGAGTTGGTGTTTCCAGTTGGAGTGAACCAGTTGACTCACTGGCACATATTGCCGGATATAAGAAGCATTCTGACCTAATCATCGATTCTCAACCAAGTATTGGTGCAACTGTCAAGAGTGGAATCTCTTCTTCCGATAAATCGACTATTCTCCTTCTAAATGGCGATGGTAACAAGGTTTATTGCAAGCATGACTTCGATTCGGTATTTGAACTAACAAACGACGATCAAACCAAGTCTGACAAGATCGTATTCAAGTCGGAGCGTCTATCTAACAATATTCTAGCACTAACCAATAGAGTTCTAGAGTTTGACGATATTTCTCCAGATTTCTACGATGATCCAGATATTGAAAGGAATATCGAGATTGACAGTTTCCAAGCAGATAGCACTGTTGCAATCAAGTATTATGCTCAGATTGTTCATGGTGAAGACTCCAATAGAACAGATAACATTGCCCAGTATGCGGAGTTCATCGTAGGCAGAGATGACACTACTGCATACGTCAATGACTACTCTAAGATCTATGAGAACTTTGATATTGGCAAGTTTAATGTCGATATGGAAGACAGTACAGTTTCTGTCACCTTCGCGCCATACAATACAGCACTAACTTACGATATTACCTTCTATAAGGAAGTTATCTCTGCTCAGGTTGGATTCGGAACAACATCATTTGCAAACATCAACCTAAGTGGTGTTACTTCGTATGTTGCTCCAAGTGCTACTCCAGAGATTCAAACGATTCAATCTTTTGATACTGAGAAGTTTAAGAGTGGTTATCTAAGCATCGTTGCTATGGAGAATGGCAACTTTGATATAAATGAAGCGGTATTTGTTGGTATTGGATCTACTGTCCATTATGCCACTTTCGGTAAGATGGATACTGGTGCCGGAATCGGTACGTTCAGTATGGATATGACTGGGACTAATGATCTTCAGTTGCAGTGGCATTCTGTTGCTGGACTGGGTGTTACGGTATCCACGTTTGCATCCTTGGTTGGCATTGCTACCACTTCAGCAGATACTGGCATTACAACTAATAAGTACGGAGTTGGTGACAATCAACTTGGATCTCATAGAAAAGAGATTGCAGCATCTGGTTCTCCAGTATCAGAAGTTATTGCAACATATAACTACGATATCTTTACATCAGTCAAACTGTTTATCCAAGTAGAAAACGTTACTGACAACGAGTACTCTGTGTTCAATCTAGCAGAGAGCACATGGAATGGCGACACATTCCTGAACAAGTTTGCCAACCTTTCTACGAATATAGACGATCCTAAGCGAGACATGGAGAACACTACTCTTCAAGTTTCTGGAAACAATGTTCTATTGAAGTTTACTCCAAGGGCAAACAAAGAATATATTATTAGAACATCAGAAATCAAAATCACTAAACCAGACTCCATCTCCCTAGATGCGGTCGTAACCCTTCAATAAATACAACTAAAAACCGATAATGTCATTTCAGATTGGATCTGTAAATAAGCAATACAACGCCGTTACGGAGACTTTTAGGACATCCTTTAAGTTGACCCATGGGGGCGACTCGGTTTTTAAGAAAGAATTTGATGGGTCGAGCACTACAGAAGTGCTATTGGGTTCTAATACATTTGTCATTGACAATCACTTCTATAGAACCGGAGAAAAACTGATTTATCAGGCGGGTATTGGTAACTCGCCAGTAAATATTGATCCGGTAACCAGTCCTGGGGTTGGTGCTGCCACTACACTTCCGCTTGAGGTGTATGCGATTAAGATTGCTGAAAATAAGTTCAAAGTTGCTGCGGCAAGGTCATATGCTCTACTAGGTGAAGAGATTGATATTTCTTCCGTAGGTATCGGAACTAGTCACGCATTCTTTGCCACTAAAGAGAATACCAAGTCCATTGTTGCGCTGGACAACATTATCCAGGCTCCGTTGTATCCAAACCCAGATATTACGACAACTCTTGTTTCTGTTGCTTCGAGAATCATCGAACTAACAGATAGCAGCAAGTTGAAGCAATATGACTTCATCAAGATCAATGATGAGGTCATGAGAGTGCAGATTAACAACTACAATGGCACTCAAAACCAAGTATTGGTTGATCGTGGATATTTGGGTACTGCTGTACAAGGTCACGTTGCTGGTGACACTGTAACTGCCCATTACGGTGATTATAACATTATTGGCGATGAGATTTACTTCGCAGGTGTTCCTTTTGGTGGATTTAGGTTCTCTGTTGGTATTTCTTCAAATAGTGATGTAGATATCGATACCGATAGCTTTATCTCAAATATCGAGATTCTCGATACTGGCAGTAGGATGAAGTTGCAATCACTTTCTCCTCCAGACCCACTAGATGGTAATGGCGAATATTACTTGATTAAGAATGCAGAAAATAACTTCTCACTAGCAGCAAATAGAGATGATGCTCTTACAGGCATTGCTATCACTATTACATCGGCAGGCATCGGTACTCATAAACTAACGTATATTGATGAGGATAATGGCAGTTCTTTCCAAGGACGTGCTTTCACCAGATCGGATTACACTGGAAACATCATTATTGATGATCTATCGCAAGAGTTTACAGGTATTGCGAAAACCTTTACACTTACTGAGAATAACAACAATACCACTGGCATCACAAGTGATTTTGGTGCTATCCTAATCAACAACATCTTCCAAAAACCAGAAGTTGATTATGAGTTCCTTGGTGGAGATTCTACTGGTATTACTTCGATCCAGTTTAGTGGAAAATCAAACTTCCCAAATGAAATCTACTCGCTGACTGATGTAAATGCAAATAGACTTCCACGTAAGGGTATTATTGTATCAGTGGCTAACAGCGAAGGCTTTGGGTATCAACAACAGCATGTGGGTTACGGTACTGCGGTCGTCAGTGGATTTGGAACTGTTACAGTCAGTTTGGGATTCACTGGTAGTGGATACAGAAACGGTCCAACTACTTACGGCATTCGCATCCTTGGCGGAAATCCAACAAGCGCCGCTGCTGGCACGTTCACTGTCGCAGCGGGACACATAGAAGATGTATTCATCAATAGTCCAGGTGTAGGTTACACTTGGACCAATGTTCCTATTGTTCAGATAGATCAACCGATCCCATATGATGATATCGAACTTATCAGTGCTGCCACTGGTGTAGGAGCATCAGTATCCCTTCAGGTTGGTCTTGGTCTAAGCATTACTGACTTCCAACTTAATAATCTTGGTTATGGTTACACTGCTGGAGAGCAACTTAGAATCGCTGGTATTCCAACATCTGTAGGTATAGGAACTACATTTGCACATAGTATCTTCACTGTCCAAGAAACTCGTGATGACGAAGGATCTGGATGGGTATTTGGTAAGTTACAAGTTCTAGACGATTTCTCTAATGAGTTTAATGGTATAAAGAAAACCTTTAGCATCAGAGAAAATGGTGAGGTCATTAGTATTCAGAAGAATCCTGGATCTCTTATTGATCTAGACCAGACCTTGCTAATCTTCATCAATGACATCATCCAAAAACCTGGAGATGCTTATACTTTTGAAGGTGGTTCTAAGATTACATTTACAGAACCTCCTGTAGCAGGATCTTCATTACAAATCATATTCTATCGAGGAACTGATAGTGATGTGACAACAGATAGTGCTGTTCCTAGAATCAAGATTGGTGATGGGGTAACGATTAGAAAGAATAGACAGTCAATCACCCCACTTTCACAGGATGAAAGAATCGTCACAGATATTGTCAATGACGACACGATTGAGACTACTCTATACAGCAGACAAGGAATCTCTGACCAGGAAAGTCCACTAAGACCACTGAAGTGGTGCAAGCAACAGAATGACTTGATCATTGGTGGTACCAGGATCAGCAAGTCTAGACCTGAGTATGCAGCAGCGATTAGACCTTCTGCACGTCTAATCACTGGACTAACAACAGATGCTACTACTTTCTATACAGATGCTGGTTCTCTGATCTTTAGTAAGACTGAAGCACCTGATACTGCCGAGTTCAAAGTAATGATCCTTGAAGATCACACTGATACTGGATTTGGAAGCACAACCTTTACTATCAGGAAAGAGATCGTAAATGAGGTCTCTGTCAAAGGTGATGAGGGAATCATTGCAGGTATCGGATCTACAGATCGTGGTGTTCAGTTTGATTTCTTTGTTCCTATTAGTTCTCCACTAAGGATCAATGAGTTTGGTGGCATAACTAGAACTGGTATTGCTACCGGGGACTATTTTGTAGTTTCTCATTCCAACGTTGGTAATGGTCTAA